>Ga0081539_10000883_pt1 | contig 57339 bp, 62 predicted proteins | sample TabmetS4T2R2_FD_71023 | JGI IMG/M metagenome (GOLD analysis project Ga0081539, IMG submission 71023) | Tabebuia heterophylla rhizosphere microbial communities from the University of Puerto Rico - S4T2R2 | ecosystem: Host-associated > Plants > Roots > Rhizosphere ...
CGATGGCGACGGAGCCGCGGATCCTGCTGCTGGACGAGCCGGCGGCCGGAATGAATCCGGCCGAGACGCACGAGATCACGGAGCTGATCGCGAAGCTGCGCGAGGACGGCGGGTACACGATCCTCGTGATCGAGCATGACATGCACGTCGTCGAGGGAATTTCCGACCGCGTCGTCGCGCTCGACCACGGCGTCAAGATCGCCGAGGGCTCGTTCCACGCCGTCGCGACCGACCCGCGCGTCGTCGAGGCGTACCTCGGGCTGCGGAAGACGGAGACGAAATGAGCGCGAACGGCGCGTCGTCCCTCCTGCGGCTGAAGGGCATCGACACGTACTACGGGCAGATCCACATCCTCGACGGGCTCAATCTCGAGGTGCGCGACGGGGAGCTCGTCTCGCTGCTCGGCGGAAATGCGTCGGGAAAGTCCACGACGCTGAAGACCATCCTCGGGCTCGTGCAGCCGCGCCACGGGACGGTTGAGTTCCGTGAGGAGGACGTCACCGGGCGGACGACGAGCTACCGCATCCAGCGCGGCATGGCGATCGTCCCGGAGAACCGCCGCCTGTTCGGTCCGATGACGGTGCTCGAGAACCTCGAGATGGGTGCGTATCTGAACCGTGACGGCAAGGGGCGCAAGGAGGACTTCGAGCGCGTGTACACGCTCTTCCCGCTGCTGCACGAGCGGCGCGGCCAGCTGGCGGGGACGTTGTCGGGCGGCGAGCAGCAGATGGTCGCGATGGGTCGCGCGCTCATGATGCGCCCGAAGCTGTTGCTCATGGACGAGCCGTCGATGGGCCTCGCGCCGATCCTCGTCGAGCGGAACTTCGAGATCATCAAGCAGGTGCACGAGGCCGGCGTCTCGATCCTCGTCGTCGAGCAGAACGCGAACGTGTCGCTCTCGATTGCGGATCGCGGCTATGTCTTGTCGACGGGCCGGCTGGTGCTGGAAGGCGCGGCCGCGGACCTGATCGAGCACGAGGATTTGCGCAAGGCTTACCTGGGTCGATAGGCACGCTTTCGTCACAGACGCGTGCGGCTGGCCGTGGCACGCTGGCGAGGTGGAGCGCTGGCTTGTCCGAGGCGTGGGCTTGGCGACGTTCGTCGCGGGCGCGGTGACCGCCGCGCGCGCGTCGCCGCCTCGACCTTTGCCGGCGTGGGCGCTGTCCAGCCGCGTCGTCTACGGCCTCGCCATAGCGATGGCGGTGATCGGTCCGATCTGCCTCCTGCTGGCCCTCGCTGTCCAGACGATCGTTCGCGGGCGCGTGCCGACGGCGATCTCCCGCGAGGGGCTGACTTGGTCCGAGGAGGTCACGTCCAGCGGGGACGCTGCGATCGCCCAGCTCCAGCTCGATGTCGCGCGGATCGCATCCGATCTCGATGCATTGGCAACGCGCGTCGTGGCGGACAAGTCGACGCCAGCCTAGGGTGGAACAAATGAGACTCTTCCAGTCGCTCGATAGCCTGATGCGCAAGCGGCTGCGGGTCGTGGATGCAAGGCCCGCACAGGCGCCGACCGTGTCGCCGGACGACCCATGGGCCGATCTCAGGCAGAGATTCGCCGAGTCGCGCGCCTTCCACGCCGAGTCGATGCGAAAGGTCGACGAGGCACGAAGGAGCCTCCGAGAGCTCGGTCGGAACCCGCCGCGCGGCATCTGAGCCGCCCGCGGCCCGACCCGTTTGCAGCGCGCGAGCCCATCCGCTTACGATGCCCGCCATGCTGCTGCGGGAGGTCGGTTACGCGCGACCGGCCACGGTCGACCAGGCGATCGAGCTCCTCGCGGGCCACGACGGCGCGCGGGCGCTCGCCGGCGGGCAGACGCTGATCAACGTGATGAAAGCGCGGGCCGCGTCGCCGGACGTGCTCGTCGACCTCGGCGGGATCCCGCAGCTCCGCGGGATCGAGCTCGATCCGGACGGCACGCTCCGGATCGGTCCGATGACGACCTACACGGACCTGATCTCGTCGGCGGAGGCGCGGGCGCGGCCGATCCTCGGCGAGGTCTGCGCGCAGATCGCCGACGTCCAGGTCCGGAACCGGGGAACGATTGGCGGGAACGTCTGCTCGAGCGACCCCACCAACCACCTGCCGCCGCTCATGGTCGCGGTCGGCGGGGAGATGACGATTGCCGGCCGCGACGGCGAGCGAACCGTCCCGGCCAAGGACTTCTTCCTCGGCGTCTACATGACTGCGGTCGGGCCCGGGGAGCTGCTGACGCGGATCTCGATCCCGCCCGGCCGCCACGACGGCTTCGCGTCGATCCCGATCGGCAAGGACGGCACCTGCATCGTCAACGCGGCCGCGTCGGCGAACGGCGGCCTTCGAGTCGCGCTCGGCTGCGTCGGTGCCGTGCCGGAGGTCGTCGAGCCCGCCTCGCCCGAGCCCGAGGCCGTCGCGGAAGCCGTGCGCGGGGCGAACCTCGACCCGCCCTCCGACGTCCACGCCTCGGGTGACTACCGCCGCCACCTCGCGGAGGTGGTCGCCGCCCGGGCCGTCCGGCAGGCGTCCGAGAGAGCGAGCGGCTAATGGAAGCGAGCGTCGCGACCTTGGCCACGATCAGGGTCGAGATCAACGGCACGGCGTACGAGCGCGAGGTCGAGGCGCGTCGCCTGCTCGTCCACTTCATCCGCGACGACCTCGACCTGACCGGCACGCACGTCGGGTGCGACACCGGCAACTGCGGCGCCTGCAGCGTGATCCTCGACGGCACGCTCGTGAAGAGCTGCATGCTCCTCGCCGTCCAGGCCGACGGCGCGTCGATCGAGACCGTCGAAGGGCTCGCGCAGGACGAGGAGCTGACCGGCCTCCAGCAGGCGTTCAGCGACCACCACGCGCTCCAGTGCGGCTACTGCACGCCCGGGATGCTGATGAGCGCGACCGCCCTCCTCCGCGAGAACCCGAGGCCGACCGACGAGGAGATCCGCCGCGCGATCCAGGGGAACATCTGCCGCTGCACCGGGTACTGGAACATCTTCGAGGCGATCAAGGCGGCGGCCGAGGCATGACCGAGACGACGGTCACTCCGACGAAGCCGCTCGTCGTCGAGGAGCAGGAGACGAAGCCGGGTTGGGCCGGCCAGAACGTCCCGCGCAAGGAGGACAAGCGCCTCGTCCAGGGCCAGGGCCTCTTCTTCGACGACGTGAAGCGCCACAACATGGGCTACGTCCACTTCGTCCGCTCGCCGTACGCGCACGCGAAGATCCGCTCCGTCGACGTCTCCAAGGCGCTCGAGCACCCGGGCGTCTACGGGACGCTCACCGGCGACGAGGTCGCGACGCTGACCGACCCGTTCTTCCAGATCTCCTCGCCGCCGGGCGCGTTCCTGAAGGACTACTGCATGGCGGTCGGCAAGGTGCGCTTCGTCGGCGAGCCCGTCGCAGCCGTCGTCGCCTCGACGCGAGAGATCGCCCGCGACGCGTCCGAGCTGGTCGAGGTCGACTACGAGCCGCTCGACCCACTCGTCGACGCGCGGCGCGCGCTAGACGACGACGCGCCGGTCCTCCACGACGAGGCCGGAACGAACCTGACCTGGGAGGGCGTGTACGAGTGGGGCGATCTCGACAAGGCGTTCGCCGAGGCCGACCGCGTCGTCAAGATCAGCGAGCTCCACTTCGACCGCTTCAACTCGACGCCCCTCGAGTGCGACGGCGCGCTCGTCGAGTACAACCGCGGCACCGGCCAGTGGACGCTGATCACGAACAACCAGTTCCCCGGGTTCGCCGTGATCATGATGGGGCCGGCGATGCGGGTCGGGCTCGACAAGCTCCGCTTCGTCACGCAGGACATCGGCGGCGGCTTCGGCAACAAGATCACGTCGCATCCACAGCTCGTTGCGTGCTGCCTGCTCGCGCGCAAGCTGAACCGGCCCGTCCAGTGGACGGAATGGCGCACCGACTTCCACCTCTCGATGTCGCACGGGAACGAGCGCTGGTTCCTCGACACCGAGGTCGCGGTCTCCGAGGACGGCACGCTGCTCGGCTTCCGGACGACGGCGCTCGACGACGCCGGCGCGTGGCTGCGCTACGAGCCGCTCGGCGGCGTGATCTGGGCGCAGGTCACTCCGGGGATGTACCGGTGGCGCCACATCCGGCTCGACTTCAAGCAGGTCGTGACGAACAAGGCGCCCGTCTCGCCGAACCGCGGCTACTCGCGGATGCAGCACCTCTGGTTCACCGAGCGGCTGATCGACATCGTCGCGCACGAGCTCGGGCTCGACCCGGTCGAGGTGCGGAAACGCAACTACATCCGCACCGAGGACATGCCCTACGAGACCCCGAACGGCTGCATCTACGACTCGGGGGACTACGCGAAGATGCTCGACGCCGCACTCGAGCTGGTCGGCTACGACTCGCTCGCCGAGCGGCGCGCGGACGCGGAACGGCGCGGCAACCTCCTCGGCCTCGGGATCGGCTCGACGCTCGACTCGGGGACGAACAACTTCGGCCAGTCGCGGCTGATCAACCCGGAGCTCCAGTTCTCGGGGAACAACGAGGTCGCGACGGTGAAGCTCGACATCTTCGGCGAGATCGTCGTCACGCTCGGGACGACGCCGCAGGGCCAAGGGCACGAGACGACCGCGTCGCAGGTGGTCGCAGACATCCTCGGCTGCTCGGTCGACGACGTGAACGTCCGCGCCGGCCACGACTCGTACTGGAACTCGTACGCCGGCTTCTCCGGGACGTACGCCTCGCAGTTCGCGGTGACGGGGCTCGGCGCGGTCAAGGGCGCGACCGAGCTCCTCGCGGGCGAGATGAAGAAGCTCGCCGCCGTGATCCTCGGCGCGACGCCGGACGACATCGAGCTCGCAGACGGCCAGGCTCGCCTGCGCGCGAACCCCGAGGCGGCGCTGCCGTTCATGGCGCTCGGCGCGATCATCAACGCCAACAACGCCGGCCTGCCCGAGGACCTCGACGTCACGCTCAACTGCCGCTACGTCTACCGCCCGCCGTTCCAGGTGCCGGACGTCGAGCGGAAGTACGGCAACCTCACGCTGACGTACGCGGCGCAGGTGCACGTCGCCGTCGTCGAGGTCGATCCGGAGACCGGCGTCTACGAGATCGTCGACTACGCGGCCGTGGACGACTGCGGCAAGCGGATCAACCCGCAGATCGTCGAGGGCCAGGTGATGGGCGCGACCGCGCAGGCGCTCGGCGCGGCCACCCACGAGACCTTCACCTACGACGAGGACGGCAACCTGCTGACGCCCAACTTCTACGACTACCACGTGCCGCACGCGCTCGACATGCCGCCGCTCAAGACCGGCTACATCGAGTCGCCCTCGCCGTTCACGTCGCTCGGGACGAAGGGCATGGGCGAGGGCGGCGGGGCCGGGATCCATGCCGTCTGCGCGGCGCTGCAGGACGCGCTCCGCACCCACGGGAACGCGATCGTCTACGACAGCTGCAACCCGTACCACCGCGTCTGGGCGCTCCTCAGCGATCCCGACTCGGCGCGGGCGCGCGTGTCGGTGGAGTCGACGTGAGGGTCGAGGGCGACCGCTCGTTCGAGGCATCGCGCGAGGCGGTCTGGCGCGTCCTCAACGACCCGGCGTCGATGGCGAAGACGATGCCGGGCGTCGAGAGCTTCGACATCCACGACGACAAGCGGTGGAGCGCGAACGTGAAGATCCCGCTCGGCCTGGGCGGCCTCAAGATGCGGGTCGACATGGAGAAGACGGAGGAGCGCGAGCCGGAGTTCGCGGCGCTCAGGATCAAGGGGAACGGCGTCGGCGCGATCCTGAGCATGTCGACGTCCTTCGCTCTCGCCGAGGCTGAGGCCGGGGCCGGAACCGACATGCACTGGGAGGCCGACGTTCGCATCGCGGGCCCCGTCGGGTCGATGGGCCAGCGCGTCCTCCAGCCGATCGTGAACCAGCAGGTCCAGCACGTCCTGAGCGCGCTCGACCGGCAGGTGCAGGAGGCGGCGACGGCTCCCGGCGCGACCGCCTCGGAGCCGGGCGACGCGGGCGGTGGCGGAAGCGGCGACGCCGGCGCGTCCGAGCCGTCGACAGAGGTTCCCGCTCCGGACGCAGGCGACCTCGACGACTACGGGCCGCCGGCCGAGTCGACGCCCGATCCCGAGCCGGACGCCGGAACGAGCGGCGCGGACGAGGGCGTCAGCCCGCTCGCGCCCGAGACGTACGAGCCCGAGCCCGAAGGGCCGACGACCTCGACCTCCGACTAGCGCTCGTGGTCCCGCCGTTCCGGATCGGGGTCATGCAGCTGACCATGGAGCCGCTCGACGAGATGCTCGCGTCGGCGCGCGTGATGGACGAGGCCGGGATGGACACGATCTGGCTCGCCGAGGCCTACCCGTGGTGGCGGAAGCACGGGATGGAGGCGCGCTCCTCGACGGTCGTGTCGGCGTTGGTGGCCCGCGAGACGAAGCGGTTGACCGTCGGCTGGGGGATCATCTCGCCGTTCACGCGCCACCCGGTGCAGGTCGCGATGGACGCACGGGTCGTGCAGGAGGCGGCCGGGCCCGGGCGGTTCATCCTCGGCTTCGGGACGTCGAAGATCTTCCTCAGGAACGCGGCGATCGACACGTCCAAGACGCTCGGGCCGATGCGCGACGCGGTCGCAATCGCGCGGGGCGTTCTCGGCGGCCGGCCGTTCGAGTACTCGGGCTCGACGTGGAGCGCCTCGGTGCCGGGGCTCGCGGCCGACGCGGAGACGCCGCGCGACGTGCCGCCCGTGTACGTCGCGGCGACCGCTCCGAAGATGCAGGCGCTCGCCGGCGAGATCGGCGACGGGTGCTTGACGCCGTCGATCACGACGCCTTCGTTCGTCCGCTACACCTGCGAGAACGTGGGCCGCGACATCGACATCGGCTGTACGGTCGTCGCCTCGATAGATGCGACCGACCGGGACGCGGGTCGCGACGGCGCGCGCGAGATCGCGGGCATGTACCTCGCGAACAAGGTCCAGAACATCCAGGGCGCCGCCGACACGCTGCTCGAGCTCGCCGGGATCGCGCAGGAGGAGATCCGCCCCGTCGCCGAGGCGATGGAGCAGGGCGGGCGGCTCGCCGCTAAGGCTCGAGTGTCGGACGCGCTGCTCGACAAGTGCCGGCCGATCGCGGGCACGCCGTCGGACTGCATCGAGGGGATCGAGGAGTACCGCGACGCGGGGTGCACGCACGTCATGCTCGAGCTGTGGGGCGACCGGCGGCACGACCAGATCCGGCTCTTCGGCGAGCGGGTGCTCCCGCACTTCCGCGACTGATGGCGACGCTGACCGTTCAGGGGCGAGGGGTCGCGTCGGCGCCGCCGGACGAGGTGGTCGTCGTGCTCGTCGTCTCGGCGTACGGCGACGACGTCGCGGCGGCCTACGCCGGCGCCGCGAAGCGGGCGCGCGAGCTCGAGCGCGTTCTCGACGACGCCGGAGTCCCCGAGGAGGCCCGGCGGACGACCACTGCGTTCGTCCAGGACGTGGAGGAGCTCCCGGGGCGGGAAGCGCCGGGGCGATTCTTCGCGTCGAGCCGAACGGCGGTCACCCTGGCGCGCCCCGAGCCGGCGCAGCAGCTGCTGCTCGACGTGGTCCAGCGGGCGGCAGTGGCGTTCGAGGGGCCGAGCCTCGGCCTCAGCCCCGACAACCCCGCCCGACTCGAGGCGTGCGCGCGCGCCGCCGAGGACGCGCGGCGCCGGGCCGACGCGTACGCCGCGGCGCTCGGCCTCGACCTCGGGCCGCTCGTCTCCGCCGCCGAGGCGGGAACGGCGGGGCAAGCGCGCGTCGCCTCCTTTGGGCCGCTCTTCGACTCGGCTCCGCTGCATGCGGGGGCGGTCGACGTCACCGCCGTCCTCGACGTCACCTACGAGCTGGGGGATCGATGACGATCAGGATCGACCGGAGGCGCCTCGTCCAGTGGGCGGAGCGGGCGATCGCGACGCCGAGCTTCACGGGGTCCGAGCAGGACATGGCTCTGCTGATGGCGGAGACGTTCCGCGAGCTGGGCCTGCGCGTGCAGTGGCAGCAAGTCGAGCACGGGCGGGCGAACGTGCTCGGCGTGCTCGAGGGCATGGGCGGCGGGCCGTCGCTGATGTTCAACGGCCACATGGACACGTCCTACTCGGGCAAGGAGCCGTGGCTCGCGCACGTGCCGGGGTTCCAGCCGCAGCCGTTCGTGCGGGACGGGCGGCTCTACGGGCTCGGGATCTCGAACATGAAGGGTGCGTTGGCGTGCTACGTCGAGGCGCTGCGGGCGCTCGACGACGCGGGCGTTCGGCTGCGCGGCGACGTGCTGGTCGCGGCGGTCTGCGGCGAGATCGAGAAGGCGCAGCACGGCGACGCGCAGGGGGCCGAGTACCGTGGCTACGCGACCGGGACGAGGCATCTAGTGACACACGGCGGCGTCGCGGACATGTGCATCCTGGGCGAGCCCACGGAGGGCAAGGTCGTGGTGGGTCATTTCGGGTCTTTGTGGCTGCGCGTGTCGACGCGCGGGAACTTCGTCCACACCGCGTTCAGCGCGGGCCGGCGCGGCGAGAACTCGATCCTGCGGATGCGCGAGGTGCTCGACGCGGTGCTCGAGTGGATCCCGAGCTGGGAGGAGGATCCCGAGAACGCGTACCGCGGCGTCGGCGCGGTCGTGAACGTGGGTGCGATCCAGGGCGGGTTCGGGTGGCGGGTGTCGCGGACGCCGCACCGCACCGACCTCTTCCTCGACGTGCGTGTGCCGCCCACGAAGCCGATGCCGGTTGCGCGGCGGCAGGCGCTGGAGCTGGTGCGCTCGCTCGCGGCGCGGTTCACGTCGTATGGCGTCGAGGGTGAGGTGTACGTGACGGCGCCCGGCGCCGAGGTTCCGGAGGATCATCCGGTGGTGGCGGCTTTGGAAGCGAGCCACACCGAGGTCTTCGGCTCGCCGCCGGCACGCGACGTGACGCGCTGGTTCTCCGACGCGTCGGCGCTGACGCGCTACGGCGTGCCGACGGTGAACTACGGAACCTCGACCGGGCTCCTCGATACCGAGTACGGCGAGAATCTCGCCATCGACGGGTTGGTCAAGACGGCGCAGGTGTATGCGCTCGCTGCGCAGCGGATCTGTGGGGTCGCGTGACGAAGCTCGTCACGTTCGACGACGGGAAGGTCGGGCGCGTGGAGGGCGAGGAGATCGTCCGGCTCGACGTGCCGACGATGCGCGAGTACTTCGAGCGCGGCGGGGCCGACGAGACGAGCGAGCGAGTCGCGCTGGCGGACGCGCGGCTGCGTGCGCCGATCGTTCCGAAAAAGTTCTTCCACACCGCGGGGAACTTCCGGGAGCACGAGGAGGAGTCGAAGCAGGTGGGCTGGTCGCACGAGATCGCGCCCTGGATCGTGTTCTTCCAGAACGTCGACGCGATCGTCGGCCCGGACGATCCGGTCGTGTACCCGGAGCACCTGACCGACGAGCTCGACTACGAGCTCGAGCTCGCGGTGGTGCTGCGGAAGGCAGGCAAGTGGTTCTCGCCCGAGGAGGCGATGAACTACGTCGGCGGGTACGTGAGCTTCAACGACATCACCGCTCGGGACATCCAGCGGCGGGAGATGCGGTCCGGTGTCTTCTCGTTCTGCAAGGCGATCGACACGTTTTGTCCACTGGGGCCATGGATCGTGACGCCGGACGAGATCCCCGACCCGCACGACCTGGGGATGGAGCTTCGCGTGAACGGCGAGGTGCGGCAGACGTCGCACTCGGGCCGCATGTCGACGACGATCCCGGAGATCCTGTCGCACTACTCCGCGCTCGGTTACAGCGCGGGCGATGTGCTGTCCACCGGAACCGTGTCCGGGGTGGCCGGGTTCAGCGAGGACGCGGCGTCGCTGTATCTGCAACCAGGGGACGTGATGGAGGCCGAGATCGAGCGGATCGGGGTGCTGCGGAACCCGGTCGTGTCGTGGCAGGAAGCGCACGGCGAGCCGGCGCCCGCGCGCGTGCGGTGGTAGCGGCGCGCGCCGTTTGGTGGCGCCTTCCCCGCCCGCACCCACCTTGGTGGCAGGAGGCATGTTCTACCCCGTACGTAGAATTTGCGGTCGGATGAACTCGGTGCCGCCGGGGGCTTACCCGACGGGCGTTTCCTCGTCCAGATGAACGAGCGGCTCGTGCCGCGAGGCCTCCATGAAACGTCTCGGCGGTTCGGACGAGGTGCCACCAAAACGGGGTTGGTAGCTGGCTTCCACGAGCTTCAAGAAGTCCCGGTAGTTTCGCTCAAGTATCCGCTCGACCAGAGAGGCGTGCGTGTCGGGGATGGGCTTACGCACCGATAGACTCCGTTTCGACCACCGCGGCACCGACTTTCGGCTCCTCTTCAGTCGCCTCACTCACGTCGATCGCGTCGACCTCCTCGACCAGCTCCTCAATGTGGTCCGCGAGCTTGCTCAGGACCTTCTCCATCTCGTCATGAGCGCGTGCCTGCGGGTCGGCCTCAGCGGTGATGCCCTCGATCTTGAGGTGGTCTCCGTCCATCTTGAGCGTCTGGATGTTCACCGGCCCCCCAACGTTCGGGTCCATAAGCTCGACCCCCTTCACGGCGTAGACCGCAAGTCGTGCGGCCTGCTCGCTAGTCGGCTTCTCGTGCCGAAGGAGGAAGCGAAGGAACAGCTCGGCATACGCCGCACCACTTCCGATCGTCCCGTACGACTCGATCTCCTCGGTGATGCCGTCCTGGTAGACGAAATACGCCCGGAGGTCATTGTCGCGCGTGGCACCTCCAACGATCAAGGAGAGGCTGTAATCGGAGGACACCGGTGCCTGAAGGAACTTCGCGCGGTCGAACACGTACTCGCGGTACATACTCAGCGCGACTGGCTCGCAGACGGATTCGCAGAAGTCCAGGATGTCCAGCGGCCCGCCGCGCGCCTCCGCAGCCTCTTCAATCGAGTTACGGAGCGCGCGGTCGCAGAACTTGTGGAAGAACGTCGTCGCGCCTGCCGCCTCGATCGCCACCGCCGTGCGAAGCTTCGGGTGCTCAAGCACGTGGACCTTGTTGCTGTACTTGAGGACAGGGACGCCGCGCCCGAACGTCGTCAGACTGTCACACGCGAGCACTATCCCATCCGAGCACTTGATGCACAGTCCGACCGTCACGACGGACGGATCATAGCCCTGACCCCCTTGGGCCACGCTGTGAGCGACGGCCACCGACTCCTGAGAGTAAGCGAGAGTGGCGCCGGCGTCTATCCCCTGTTGTCGTCACGACCGCATCGGATACCTCTACAAAGAACAATCACTTGACAGCCTGGTTGGAGGCCATTCCCGTCGCCGTCGGCGGTGACGCTACCAGCGAAAAGCGCAGGCGTCCGTTCCGGATGCGTGACGAAAGCGTGACAATTCGTTGAGCTGGCCGCGGGACGATGTGAAGCTCGACCGCGTCCGCGCTCTCATGGCGGAGGAGGGCCTCGATGCGCTCGTGGCGCGCGCGCCTGACAACGTCCTCTACCTCACGAACTTCTGGGGGATGAAGGGCTACGACGCCGCCGTCTTCCCGCGGGAGGGCGAGCCGACGCTGATCTGTCTCGAAACGTCCGCTGAGGACGCGGCTCGAACGGCCTGGACCGAAAGCGTCAAGTACCTCCGCGGCTACGACCCCGACGACCCGCGGCCACCCCTCGCCCGCACGCTCGAGCTGGCTCGGGAGGCGGCGCGCCCCTACGAGCGCATCGGTCTCGAGCTCTCGCTCGGCACGCAGGCGTCCGACCGAATGGTCGGTGAGCCGACCACCTACACCGCGGCCTGGTTCACCACCTTCGGCCAAACGCCGCAAGACGCGACCCCGCTCCTCGCCCGAGCCCGCGCGAGGAAGACCCCGCAGGAGGTCGCGCGTATGCGCCTCGCGAACGAGATCGCCGCCGCCGCCATGGAGCACGCGCGCACGTACATCCGGCCCAGGATGACGGAAGCGCAGGCGGCGGCGCTCTGGGAATCCTTCGTCCACGGCGAGGGCACCGGCTGGAAGGGACAGGTCGAGCTCGCGCTGCCGTTCTCGCTCGTCTGGTCGGGGCCGGGGATCAAGACGTTCACCGCCACCACCGACGGCCCGGTCGTCGACGACGCGCCGACGCTCTTCGAGATCTGGGTCTGCGCCGACGGCTACTGGTGCGACCACACGAAGAACCTCTGCCCCGGCGAGCCGAGCTCGGAGTACCGGCGCCTCGAGGAGCAGCTCATGGACGTCTACGGCGCGATCCTCGAACACTGCACACCCGGGACGAGCCTCGCCGAGCTCGACCGCGCCGCCCGCGAGGCGATCGCCGAGGCCGGCTACCCAGGCCAGCCGAGCCACCCGCTTTGCCACGGCGTCGGCGCGCGCGCCCACGAGCCGCCCTACGCGCACCAGGCCGGAACGGGCACGGTCGAAGAGGGCATGGTCCTGGCGATCGAGCCGGGGATCTACTGGGAGGGCGGCGGCGGTCTGCGCGTCGAGGACAACTTCCTGATCACGGCAGACGGGGCCGAACAGCTCTCGTCCTTCCCCGACGGGATCGTGCGCGCGTGACCGACGTGACCGACGAGCGGATCTGGACCGGCGCGATCAACGACGCGTACCGGCTCGGCGGCCGCGTCGGCCTCTACGACACGACCCTCCGCGACGGCGAGCAGACCGTCGGCGTCGTCCTCGACCCCGAGCAGAAGCTCGAGATCGCGCGGCTCCTCGACGAGCTCGGCATCGACCGGATCGAGGCCGGCTTCCCACGCGTCTCGCAGGACGACTGGGACGCGGTCGAGCTCATCTCCCACGCAGGCCTCCGAGCAGAGACCTGGGGCTTCTCGCGCGCCGTCCCCGCCGACCTCGAAGCGCTCGTCGAGCTCGGTGTCGAAGCGTCCGTGATCGAGTCGCCGATCTCGGACCTGAAGCTCGCCGCGATCGGCGTCGAGCGCGAGAAGATGCTCGGCCGGATCACCGACGCGATGCGCTTCGCGGCCGCCCACGGCATCCGCGCCGCGTTCTTCGGCGTCGACTCGACCCGCGCCGACCCGCGCTTCTACGAGCGGGTCTACAAGAGCGCCGTCGAGGCGGGCGCGAGGGAGGTCTGCGTCGTCGACACGCTCGGGATCGCGTCGCCGGAGGCCGTCGCCGACCTCGTCGGCCGGACGATCGAATACGTCGGCGACGGCGTCCCCGTCCACTTCCACGGCCACAACGACTTCGGCCTCGCGACCGCGGCCGCCGTCGCAGCGGTCAGGGCCGGCGCGAGCTGGGTGCAGGGAACGATCAACGGCATGGGCGAGCGCGCCGGGAACGCGAGCCTCGGCGAGGTCGCGCTCACGCTGCGCGCGCTCTACGGGGTCGAGTCGAGCCTCCGTCTCGACCGGATCCGCGAGGTGTCGGAGCACATCCGCCGCACGGCCGGCTACGAGCTCGAGCCGTGGAAGCCGGTCACCGGCGAGACGCTCTTCCGGCGCGAAAGCGGAGCCGTCGCGAGCCAGTTCCACGACCCGACGTCGATCGAGCCGTACTCGTCGGAGCTGGTCCGGGCCGAGCGGGCGATCGTCCTCGGCAAGAAGAGCGGCCTCGACTCGATCCGGATCAAGGCGGAGGAGCTCGGGCTCGACGTCCCCGACGAGCGCCGCGCCGAGCTGCTCGCGCGCGTCAAGGAGCTCGCCGTCCGCAAGCGCGGCCTCGTCACGGACGACGAGTTCCGGAAGCTCGCGCGTGGCTGACTACGACGCCGTCCTGATCGGGAGCGGGATCAACTCGCTCGCCTGCGCCGCGCTGCTCGCCCGCGGCGGCTGGCGCGTCTGCGTGCTCGAGCGGAACGACTACCTCGGCGGCGCGATCGAGACTTCAGAGCTGACCGAGCCGGGCTACCTGCACGACGTCTTCAGCGCGTGGCACCCGCTCTGGGTCGGCGGGGCCGCGCACGCGGAGCTCGGCGACGACCTCAGCGCTCACGGGCTCGAGTACCTGAACACCGACCACCCGACGGCGACGCTCTTCCCCGACGGCGAGGCGGCGTTCCTCCTGCGCACGGCGGACGCCAACGCCGCGGAGCTCGGTCCGGAGTGGCACGAGGTCCTGGCCCGCTTCTTCCCGAACGCCGACCTCGCCTTCGGCGTCCTCGGCACCGAGCTCTGGTCGAAGCACGGGCTGGCGCTCGCGGCACGCGCGTACCGGCGGCTCGGGCGCCGCGGCGCAGCGGAGTTCGCCGGTCGGATGCTCGTCTCGGCGCGCGACTGGCTTACAGCGACCTTCGCGTCGGAGCGGGCGCACGGCCTCCTCGCACCGTGGGTGCTGCATACTGGCCTCGGACCGGACGCTGCCGCCTCCGGGTTCATGACGCAGGTGATCGGGGTCGCGATCCAGGAGGGCGGGATGCCGATTCCGCGCGGCGGCGGGGCTCGGCTCGTCGACGCGCTCGTCGCGCTGATCCGCGACCACGGCGGCGTCTGCGAGATCAAGCGCGACGTCGAGCGCGTGCTCGTCCGGGACGGCGCCGCCACCGGAGTTCGGCTCGAAGACGGAGACGAGATCGGCGCCGCGCGTGCGGTCGTCGCGAACGTCACGCCGACGCAGCTCTACGGCCGCCTGCTCGATCGGCGCGAGCCGCCGTTCCGCTACGGCCGCTCCGAGATGCAGATCCACTTCGCACTCTCGGAACCGCCGCGCTGGGAGGGCGACGAGCGCCTCGCCGACACCGCGATCGTCCACCTGACGCCGGGCCTCGACGGCGTCTCGCGCGCCGTGAACGAGGCCGAGCGCGGGCTGCTCCCCGCGGAGGCGACGGTCGTCGTCGGCCAGCCGCTGACCATGGACCCGAGCCGCGCGCCCGACGGCGCCGGCCTGCTCTGGATCCAGCTCCAAGAGCTGCCGTGGCACGTGAAGGGCGACGCGGCCGGGGAGATCGACACCGGGGACGGCAGCTGGACTGTCGATCTCCGCCAGCGCTACGCCGACCGGATCCAGGCTCGAATCGCGCGCCACGTGCCGAACCTCGAGAGCGCCATCCTCAAGCGCGTCGTCCTGAGCCCGGCCGACCTGCAGGCCGCGAACGTGAACCTCCGCCACGGCGACCCGTACTCCGGCTCGCTCGCGCTCGACCAGAACTTCCTCTGGCGGCCGTTCGCGGCGAGCCCGGGCCATGCCACCGACGTGGCGCGGCTCTGGCACATCGGCGCGAGCACCCACCCCGGTCCGGGCCTCGGCGCCGGCTCGGGCACGCTGGTCGCGAAGCAGCTTCTCGAGCCGCCGCTCCCGAAGCGCCTGCTCGCGCGCGTCCGCCGATGAGGCTCTCGATCTCGCAGATCACGACCGTGAGCCAGTCGTTCGCCGACGACCTCGACGCCTACCGCGCGGCCGGCGCCGACGGGATCGGGGTCTGGGAGATGAAGCTCGAGAACGACTCGCTGGACCGGTTCCGCGCGAGCGGCCTCGACGCTGCCGCCGCGGTTCCGGCGGTGCCGTCGATCCTGCCGCTCCCGCTCATGCCCGGCCCGAACGACCCCGCCGAGCGCGTCGAGGCGATCTGCGCCGGGATCGAGCGGCTCGCGCCGTTCGAGCCCGAGTGCGTGCTCTTCCTCACCGGCCCGGGCGACGATCGCACCGCGATCCTCGACGGCATCCGCGCGATCGCCGACGCAGGCCGGCGGCACGGCGTCCGTGTCGCGCTCGAGCCGATCCAGCGGGAGTTCGCCCACTTCTGGACGACCGTGTCCTCGCTGGACGAGGCTGCGACGCTTGTGGACGAGGCCGGCGCGGACGTGGGTTTCATGTACGACGTGTGGCACCTCTGGCGCGAGCCGCTTGCCGAGATCGAGCGCCACCGCGACCGGATCTACGGCGTCCACCTCGCCGACTGGCGCGACCCGACCCGCTCCACGAACGACCGCGTGCTCCCCGGTGACGGGATCGTCGACCTCGGCCCGATCCTCGGCGCGCTCCGCTGGGAGGGGCTCTACGACCTCGAGATCTTCTCGGACGCCGACCTGCCGGGGTCGCTCTGGGCCGAGCCGCCGCGGGACCTGGCCCGAAGAGGCATCGCGAAGCTGGAGGAGGCGCTGTCGACCGCGTCTGCATAGTCGGCGCCGGGGTGATCGGCAGCCTCTTCGCGGGTCACCTCGCGCAGGTCGCGGAGGTCTCCGTCCTCTGCCGGCGAGAAGAGCATGCCCGCGAGCTCGACCACCAAGGCCTCCGCGTCTCGGGCCGGCACGAGCTCCACGCCGACCTGCGGGCCGCGACCGATCCAGCCGACCTACCCGAGCCCGAGCTCGTGATCGTCGCGACGAAGACGACCGAGCTCCACGCGGCGGCGACGCGCCTCGAAGGCCGCTGGCCGGAAGCCGCCCTCATGACCGTCCAGAACGGACTAGGCGCCGAAGAGGCTTTCCCCAACCGCCGCCTGATCTCCGCGGTCACGTTCATGAGCGGCACGCGCCATTCGGACACGCACGTCGAGTACATCCTCGACACCGAAACCTGGCTCGGCCCGTACGGCGACACGCCCTACGCCCTCGTCGAGGAAGTCGGGCGCCTGATCGAAGCGTCGGGCCTCAAGGCGCGCGCCTTCGAAGACCTCCGCCCGGCCCAGTGGTCGAAGCTGATCTTCAACGCGACTGTGAACGCCGTCGCCGCCCTCACCGGCCTCCCGCACGACCCGCACTTCGCCGCCCGCGAGCGCGAGACCGACCTAGGCCACCTCGTCTACGACCTGGTCGCCGAGGGCAAGGCCGTCGCGGCCGCGGCCGGAGTGACCCTCCACGAGGACCCGTGGGAGATGAACGTCCACGCGACCCGCCGCGGGAGCCGCCACTACCCGTCGATGCTGGAGGACGTGGAGGCGCACCGGCCGACCGAGATCGACCACATCACCGGCGCGCTCGTGCGCGAGGCCGACCGCCTGAAAGTCCCCGTACCGCTGCACACGGCCATGTACCGGCTGGTCAAGGCTAGAGAAGCCTCGTGGTCATCCATTGACCAGGCGGCGCCGTAGGGATTTCAATACCCCGTGGGCGGGGTCCCGACAGAGGAGGAGGGCGTAGTGAGACGAGCGACCAGGTGGGGTGCTCTGGCAGCGATCCTTGCGGCGGCTGCGGCGATCGCGGCACTTGCCGGCACCACCGGCGGCCACGCCGCCACGGCAGCGAAGCCGATCGTCATCGGTTGGGCGTTCGACCAGAAGGGCCAGATGGCGCCCTTCGACGATCCCGCCCTCGCGGCCGCGAAGATCCGCGTCGCGCAGATCAACGCCAAGGGCGGCGCGTACAAGGGCCGCAAGCTCCAGATCAAGACCTGCGACACCCAGAACAACGATCCGGCCAAGGCGAAGGCGTGCGCCGCCAGCCTGCTGGGTGCGGGGGCGAACATCATCTTCACGACGTGCGACGTCGACTTCGCGACCCCGGTCGTGCAGGAGGCGATCAACCGCGGCGTGCTCGCGATCGCCCCGTGCATCGGCACCGACCAGATGGGGCCGAAGCGCTTCGGCGCGAAGGGCAAGCTCGCGTTCAGCTTCGGGAACGTCGCGCAGGACGAGGGCTCGGCGATGGCGGAGTACGCGCACCGGCGCGGCTGGAAGACGGCGGCGCTCGCGACGAACACGCTGCTCGTCTACTTCAAGAACGTCGTCCAGGCCTTCGACAAGCGCTTCACCCAGCTCGGCGGCAAGATCGTCGATCGCGAGAGCTACGCGACCGGGGCGAACAACGTCCAGGCGGCCGTGACGCGCCTCAACTCGAAGAAGGCGGACGTGGTCGTCACGTCCACGTCCTTCGGTGAGCTGCCTGCGCTCGTCGCGGGCCTCCGCTCGCTCGGGAACAAGACGCCGATCCTCAACTCGTGGGCCGGCGACGGCACGTACTGGCTGCCGAAGAGCCCGAAGGTGACGAACTACTACTGCGTCACCTACGCGTCGGTCTTCGGCGACGATCCGAGCAAGGACGTCCGCAGCATGATCGCGGCGATGAAGAAGGCGGGCGCTCCGCCCGGAACCGGCGGGTTCGTCGGTGGGGCGGCGGCGATCGACGGAGTCGTGAAGGCGATTCGCGGGGCGCACGGCTCGACGCAGGGATCCGCGCTCGCCGCGCAGATCGTGAAGTTCAAGAAGGTGGCGGCATTCGGGAGCAGGATCAGCTTCTCGGCCTCGCTGCACACGGTCTTCGGGCGGCAGTACCGCGTGATCGAGATCAACGACAACAAGGCGAAGCGCGTCGGGCTGGTGACGGCGAAGGTCCTGCCGAAGCTCTAGATGGCAGCGGCTGTCGAGAGGAGGCCCGAAGCGACCCTTCGGGCCTCCTCCGTCTCGCGGTCCTTCGAGGGCGTGCGGGCGCTGCAGGAGGTCTCACTTGAGCTCCATCGCCACGAGGTCGTCGGCCTCGTCGGGCCGAACGGCGCCGGGAAGTCGACGCTCGTGAACGTCCTGACCGGGTTCGACTTCCCGAGCTCGGGGACCGTCTCGCTCGGCGAGCGCGTGGTCACGCGGTGGAGCGCGCATCGGCGGGCTCGGGCGGGGCTCACGCGGACCTTCCAGCACAGCCGGTCGTTCCGGTCGCTGTCGGTGCGCGAGAACGTCGAGGTGGCGGCTCTGGGTGTGGGCGCGGGCGCGCGCGAGGCGCGGCGGCGGACCGACTCGCTGCTCGAGCTGCTCGGACTGACGGCGCTCGCGGACGTGCCTGCGGGGCGCCTGGCCCAAGGGGACGAGCGCCGGCTGGGCGTGGCCCGAGCGCTCGCGACCGAACCGTCCTTCGTCCTGATGGACGAGCCCGCGGCGGGCCTGCCCGAGGCGGAGGTGCCCGAGTTCGCGGAGGTGGTCAGGTCCGTTCGGGACGACCACCGGGCCGGCGTCCTGTTGATCGACCACAACATGGCTCTCGTCATGGGCGTCTGCGACCGCATCCACGTGCTCGACCAGGGCCGGACGCTCGCGGCGGGAACGCCGGCCGAGATCCGTGGGAACCTCGACGTCGCGGCCGCCTACCTCGGCGAGACGGCGGTGACGGATGCCTGAGCCGGCGGCGCTGAAGCTGAACGCCGTCGAGGTTCGCTACGGCTCGGTGCCGGCCGTGCGCGACCTCACGCTCGGCGTCGCGCGAGGCGAGATCGTCGGGCTGATCGGCCCGAACGGCGCGGGCAAGTCGACGACGCTGCACGCGATCATGGGCCTCCTCCCGCTCCACATGGGCGAGGTTCGGCTGCACGGGGCGTCGCTGCGCGGCCGGTCGCCGGAGTCGATCGCGCGGGCCGGCGTCGTGCTCGTGCCCGAGGGGCGGCGGATCTTCGGCGACTTCACCGTCGAGGAGAACCTGCGGCTCGGGCTTGCGGCGCGGCGCTCCCGGAACGGCGGCGATCCACTTGCGGCCGCGTACGAGCTCTTCCCGGTGCTCCGCGACTTCCGCCGCCGCCCGGCGGGCGCGCTCTCCGGCGGCCAGCAGCAGCAGCTCGCGATCGGGCGCGCGCTCGTAGGCGACCCCGACGTACTGCTGCTCGACGAGCCGTCGCTCGGGCTCGCGCCGACGGCCGTCGACGGCGTCTTCTCGGCTTTGGAGACGATCCGCGAGCGCGGCGTCACGATCCTGCTCGTCGAGCAGCGCGCGCAGCGAACGGTCGCGCTCGCCGACCGGACGCACGTCCTCGTCGGCGGCGAGCTCCGGATGACCCTCGGCCCCGACGACGCGGACGACACGGACAAGATCGTGTCGGCTTACCTCTCGGCGTGAACGTGCTCGCTTCCCTCGACGCGTCGACGCTCTCGGACGCGCTCGGCCTGGGCGCGATCTACGCGCTGATGGCGGTCGGGATCGGCCTCGTCTTCGGCGTGCTCCGGCTCGTGAACTTCGCGTACGGCCAGCTGGTGATGGCCGGCGCGTACACGCTCGCGTTCACGTCGGGCTGGCCGGTCGCGGCCGGAATCGTCACGTGCTTCGCGGTCGTGATCGCGCTCTCGCTCGCGATGGACCGCGTCGTCTTCCGCCCGCTCCGCGGCCAGTCGCCGGCGGTGATGCTCGTGACCACGTTCGCGATCGCGTTCCTGCTCCAGGCGATCGCGCTGATCGTCGACCTGCGCAACAACCAGCTTGGCGAGGTCGCGGCGTCGATCGCGCCGCTGAACCAGGCGGTCTCGGTCGGCGGGGTCGACGTCCGCAAGGTGACGATCGTCGCGGTCGTCGTCGCGGCCGTGGCGCTCGCTCTCCTCCTCCTGCTACTCACGCGGACGACGATCGGCCTGCACACGCGCGCCGCGGCGGCCGACTTCCGCACCGCGCGCCTCCTCGGCGTCCGCGCGAACCGGGTGATCGCGTTCGCCGTCCTCCTCTCGGGCGTCCTCGCTGCGATCGTGGCCGTGCTGCTTACGGTCCAGTCTCCGTTCGTCCAGCCGGACTTCGCCCTCGAGGACACGATCGTCGTGCTCGTCGGCGTCGTCGTCGGCGGGATCGACCGGCTCTGGACGGCGACGCTCGGCGGATTCCTGATCGGCTTCGCGTCGGGCGTGATCAACGGCGTCCTCCCGACCGACAAGACCGTCTACCTCCCGTCCGCGGTCTTCGCGCTCGTGATCCTCGTCCTGCTGCTGCGGCCGGCCGGGCTCTTCGCGTGGGGGCGGCGCGCCGCGGTGGAGCGCGTGTGAGCCGGCGGCTCGCGCCGGTCGTCGAGCTGCTCGGGCCGGCGCTGCTCGTCGTCGCGGTCGGCGCGATCTCAGCCGGAGTCTCGCGCGCGAACGAGATCTACTTCCTGAACGCGATCGTCTCGGTCGCGATCGTGGTCGCGATCTACGTCTTCGTCGGGATCTCGGGCGTGCTCTCGTTCGGCCAGATCAGCTTCGTCGCGGTCGGCGCGTTCACGGCGGGCGTCTTCACGGTGCCCCTCGACTCGAAGCGCGGCGTCCTGCCGGACCTCTTCCCGCTCCTGCGGAACCACACCGTCGGGAACGTTCCGTCGCTCCTCCTCGCCGCAGCTGTGGGTGGTTTGTTCGCGTTCGTCGTCGGCCTGCCGCTGATGCGGCTGTCGGGCCTCGCCGCCGGGATCGCGACCTTCGCCGTGCTCGAGATCACGCACAACGTCTTGCGCGAGTGGACGAAGATCGGGCCGGGCGCGACGACGCTCTCGCTCGTCCCCGAGACGACCGGGCCGCTCCAGGCGACGCTCGGCGCGGTGGTCGCGATCGTCGTCGCGTTCCTGTACCAGCGGAGCCGCCTCGGCCGCCTGCTGCGGGCCTCGCGCGAGGATCCGGCCGCCGCCCGCGGGGCCGGGGTCGACATCCACCGGCAGCGGCTCGCAGCGTTCACGTTGTCCGGCGCGCTGGCGGGGTTCGCCGGCGCGCTGCTCGTGCACCTCCTCGGCTCGATGACGACCGAGCAGGTCTACCTCGAGCTGACGTTCCTGACCCTCGCGATGCTCGTCGTCGGCGGGCTCACGAGCCTCTGGGGCGCGGTCGTCGGCGCTTTGGCGATCAGCGGGCTCGACTCGTTCCTGAGCCAGGCCGAGCAGGGGATCCACGTCGGCTTCAAGCTCGACCTGCCGAGCGGCACGCGGCTCGTCATCCTCTCGACGATCATGGCGCTCGTGCTGATCCTGCGACCCTCCGGCCTCACCGGCGGGCGTGAGCTGCGCCTGTGGCGGCGATGAGGATCTGCGTCGTCGGGTGCGGGGCGGTCGGGTCTTTGTTCGCTGCAAACCTCGCGCAGCTCGACGACGTCGAGGTCTGGGCCTACGACCTCTCGCGCGACCACGTCGATGCGATCAACGCGCACGGGCTGCGGCTTTCCGGAGCGGGCTCGGTCATCGGACGGGTAGGCGCGACGACCGACGCGGGAGAGCTGCCGCCGTGCGACTTCGGGATCGTCGCGACGAAGGCGATGCACACCGCCTCGGCAATCGCGGCGACGGCGGGCGCGTTCGCCGACGGCTGCGTCTGCTCGGTCCAGAACGGCCTCGGGAACGAGGAGGCGATCGCCGAGCACGTCGAGCGGGTGATCCGCGGGACGACGTTCCCCGCCGGCCGAATCGTCGAGCCGGGACACGTCCAGTGGGACGTGAAGGGCGACACGACGATCGGCCCGTTCGAGCCGAGCCCCGCGCCCTTCGAAGAGGTCGAGCGGCTCGCGGATGCGTGCACGCGCGCGGGGATGCCGACCGCGGCGGTGCGCGACGCGCGCGGTCCGCAGTGGCGGAAGGTGATCTTCAACGCGGCTACGAACCCGGTCGGCGCGCTCACCGGCCTCACGCACGGACAGGTCTGCGAGCGGCCTGACCTTCGGCGGCTTGTCTCCGCCCTCGTCGACGAGGGCAAGGCGGTCGCGGCCGCGCAGGGCATCGAGCTCGACGCCGACCCGGAGGAGCTGATCGACCACGCGGCGCGGCCCGAGGTCGCGTACGACCACAAGGCGTCGATGCTCCAGGACGTCGAGGCTCGCCGCGCGACCGAGATCGACCACCTGAACGGCGGCATCGTCCGCTTCGGCCGAGAGCACGGCGTGCCGACGCCGCTCGACGAGGCGATACTCGCGCTCGTGAAGGGGGTGGAGCGGAGCTGGGCCTGACTCGAGCGCCGACCGCTTGACTCGCTGGGAGTCCAGGTCTACCATCGGGTAGACAGATGCCGGTCTTAGGGCAACAGCCTTGGGCGGGTGATTGTCAGGAAGGAGTGCGATGAAGCTTCGTGCCACTGCGGCCGCTGTGGCAGCGATAGCAATCGTTGCTCCCGGAACGGCGCTCGGCTCTTCGCTCGACGTCCAGTGCGCGTACATGCAAGGCACCGTTCAGCACGGATGGACGCCGACGCTGCCGTTCACGTACACGAACCAGTCGATCTTCCACACGAACGGGAACAACGGGGACGCCAGCTACACGGGCATGCGACTGCGTTCGGACGGCACGATCGCCTGGCAGGCGGACGCGCTGGTCGGAGACCTCTTCTCGCCGTACAACAGCATCGACGTCTTGCGAAGGTCGCGCCTGTGGTACCACGGCAACCCCTCGACCTTCTACACCATCCAGCAGAACGCGAAGAGCGGGTGCTAGGCGATGCGACGGTCTTTCGTCATGGCTCTGGTCTTAGCAGCCGCGCTGACCATCTACCCGGCCGTCGCGCTCGCTGACCAGCTCTGCGCGAGCGGCGGCGGGACCTTCATCGCGGGCGAGCAACGAACCCTCGGTCTGACCTGGACGTACAAATCGGAGTGGTCGCATATCGAGGGCGTGCCGTATCGCGAGCTGCGCTATCGCTCGGACGGCTCGGTCTCGTTTTCGCAGGATGTCGCGTCTGGCGTCATCTACAGCGCCTTCTCGAACTGCCCGAATGGAAATTGCAGCGATGCGTTCCGGCGAACTGCGGTGAAGAACCTCGGCACGCGGACTTACAGCTGGGACATGGATCAGCGCGCGCTCGGGGCGTGCTGAAGGATCGATAGGGGATGTGAGATGAACAAGAGGCACAAGCTCGTCAGCCTGGCGCTCGCGGGCGCGCTGTTTGCCGCAGTCGGGATCGGTGTCTCGCAGGCGGTGGGAGGCGGCGCGCCGCCGGTCCCGAGCCCGGACTCCCGCCTGCTCCCCGCGCAGGGGCAGTCGAAGGTCTTGCACGTCGCGCAGACGATCCACGGCAAGTCGTGGTGGATCAAGACCTACACCAACCGGTTCGGGAGCTACTGCTACGACCAGAACGTGCCGGACGAGGGCGTCGGATCGGGGTGCGTGCCCTCGAAGCGCGCTCTCTTCGAGAATGGCCGCCAGATCTACGTCTCCGTGGGTGGCCGTCAGAACGAGGGCACTCCCGACCCGACTCGGTGGGACACGGTCTGGATCAACGGCTTCTCGATTCCCGCGGTCACGAGGCTCGAGGTCGTGAACGCCGACTGCTCGCGGATGGCTGTTCCCCTCGACGCAGGTGTCTTCCTGGTCGTTTTCAGCGGCGACCAGCTCTACAGCGGCGCGTGGCCCGAGCAGCTCGTGGGGTATGGCGCGAGTGGAAAGGTCCTCTCGACCGCGAAGATCGACCTCGCGCCGCCGGATACTCCCGCAGCGAGGGCAGCGGGAACTCGAGCGCCGACGCCGCAGTCGTGTAGCTGATCGCGGCGGAGCTAGCCCGCCCGGCCGCCATTAGGCTTGGGCCCGTGACGGCCCGGGCGGAGATCGAGCGGCGGTTCGGGCGCGTTCGTGAAGCGCTCGCGCGCGACGGGCTCGACGGGGTTCTCGTCTGCGGGAGCGAGTACACCGGCTTCGAGGGGGCCGTGAGGTACATGTCCGGCTTCCAGATCGTCCACAGGTACGCGTACGTGCTGTTGCCGCTCGAAGGCGATCCCGCGCTCGTCTTCCCCGCCGAGGCGCGGTACGTCGGCGAGCACGGCACGACCTGGATCGAGGAGCAGGTCTTCGCGGAGCGGCCGGGCGAGTGGCTCGCGGAACGGCTGCGCGGGCGGCGCGTCGGCGTCTACGGGCTCGACTACGTCATGGCTGTTCGGGACTATGCGGCGCTCGCCGATGCCTGCGAGCTCGTGCCGTGGGACCTCGGCTTCGACCTGGCGCGCGCGGTCAAGAGCGACGCCGAGCTCGAGTCGGTGCGCGAGAGCGTGCGCATCAACACCGACGGCTTCTGGGCGTTCCTCGAGGCGTGGGCGCCGGGCCGGCCGGCGGCCGAGGTGCTCGCGCCGGCGGAGAAGCTCTTCGTCGACCGCGGTTGCGGGCGCCTGACGATGAACATGGTGCTCGTCGGCGCCGAGTTCGCGATCGCCCGCGCCGAGACGCGGCTCGGTGACTTCACGATCCCGTCGCTCGAGGTCGCCGGCTCCGGCGGCCACTGGGTCGAGGTCTCGCGCGCGATCGGGACGCCGAACGCGGAGGTCGAGCGGATGCGCGACGCCTACCTCGAGTACTGGGAGGCGGCGCGGGGAGCGCTCCGTCCGGGCGCGACCGCGCACGACGCGCACCGCGCCGTCTCGAAGGGCTTCATCGACCGCGGCTACCACCTCGGCCACGTCACCGGCCATTCGATCGGGATGACGATGATCGAGTTCCCGAAGATCGGCGAGGGCGTCGAGACCGAGCTCGAGGCCGGGATGGTCTTCTCGCTCCATCCGCACGCGATCGCCGAGAATGGCCGCGACTGCCTCTACATGCAGGAGACCTGGCTCGTCACGGACGGCGGCGGCGAGCCGCTCTCGGGCCTGCCGATGCGGATCTTCGACGGCTCCGAGCCGCCGCCGCGCTGACCTCTCTCGACGGCCGATCGGCGTTCGCTAGGTCTATGCTCCGGGCGTGGCCGAGCCCGCCGAGCCCGCCCAGGAAGACGAGTTCGCCCCGATCCTCGAGGGCGAGGGCGCGAGCGACTACGAGCGCTACCTGCGCACCGACGCGCTGCTGAGCCTCCAGAAGACGCGCGAGGAGATGGTGCACCGCGACGAGCTCCTCTTCTTCACCGTGCACCAGTCGTCGGAGCTGTGGCTCAAGCTCGCGTGCTTCGAGGTCGAGGACGCGACGCGGCTGATCGAGGAGCGCGACCTCTGGGCGGCGATCCGGCTTCTCCGCCGCGCGAACGACTGCATGAAGTACGTCTTCTCGTTCCTCGACCACCTCGAGCAGATGTCGCCGTGGGAGTACCACACGATCCGCAAGGTGCTCGGGCATGGCTCCGGCTTCGACTCGCCGGGCTTCCGCGAGGTGCGGCGCGTCTCGCCCGAGCTAGCGCAGGCGTTCTCGGAGCTGCGGCGCGAGCGCGGGCTGTCGCTCGTCGAGGTCTACACGCGCGGGCGCGAGCACGAGGACGTCTACCAGCTCGCCGAGCTCCTGACCGAGTGGGACGAGCGCGTGACCGTCTGGCGCTTCCGCCACTACAAGGTCGTGACGCGCTCGATCGGCGAGGTCGCGATCGGGACGCAGGGGACGCCTGTCGAGCTCCTCGGCGGCCTGATCAAGAAGAAGATGTTCCCGGAGCTCTGGCACGTCCGCACCGAGCTCACGGAGCTCGCGAACGAGACCGACTAGATCTGCCGCGAGCGGAGGCGACGACGAGTGCGTCGAGCCCGCTCGACCGGGCGATCATCGGCAGCTACCACAAGCTCAGCAAGAAGCACCTCGCCGCGTACCTTCAGAGTTCACGTTCCGGTTCAACAACCGGGACAACCCGCACCTCTTCCGCGACACAATCCTTCGGCTCGTGGAGAGCAAAGCGTTGTCTTATCGAAAGCTTGTGGCGCAGCATCAGTAGCGGAGTTTCCCGATGCGGTCGGCAAGCTTGTCGATTGCCGTGTGGCGTCCCGTATAGCCCATGAACCCGGCGAATGCCGAGACGATGCCCACGGCAGCGCCACCAGCAGCTAGACACCAGTCGAATATCGGGGCCGAGCCTTTTCCCGAATAGTTCGCTATTTCGACAATTCCCGTGAGCGAGAGCGATGTTGCAACACTTGCGAGCGAAAACGCTAATGGCAGTGTCCACATTCGGCTCTTTAGATCGCGGCAGTCCGATTCGACCCATTCAAGGTTTTGCGTATGAACTTTATGCACCTGCCCGAAATCCTCCGGCTCCGGTGCAAACTTTTCCAGCGGCTCCGGGTCTGTCCCAATGATCGGACCGATCGCGTTCGTATCGGTCGTGATCGTCTGACGCGGCGAAGGCTGCTCGGTCATTCCGGGGAACGACGTACGGGCGGCACGGTCTTAACTTCCTCCTGATCTCGAACGTCGAGCGTGCCCGTGTGGAAAAACATCGTGAATCCACAGACAAGACAGGTGACGGGGACGTAGACGTACACGAGCGGGATCGACGGCTCCTTTGCACCAAGCTGCGCCAGGATCGCCTCGCGTGCGCCGCCGATGTCGCGGATGGGCGTCTGCACAAGATCGCCGATGTTCCACAAGTTGGAGCCACAGACGAGACACTCGTCCTGCCGCCTCCAAAGCCGCCGAATCGTCGCGGCGTACTTGTCGCGTAGGGCAGCTCTTTCGGCCGCTTCCGCGCCTGCGGCACGGGCTGCGCCACGAGCGACCTGATCTTCGCGGAGAGCGTCGGGGTCGATTTCATCCATGCCGAAAACCGTAGCGCGCGACGTGCATCAAGTGGATAACATCGAAGATCGTCGATAGATCGAGCAACCGCAAACGACGAGGCGGGTAGCAGTGCCCGCTACTGGAGGATGTTGACGGCGCGGGCAGCAACCATCAGCAGCGTGAGCAAGCTCGCGGCCGCCTCGACGAGCATCAGCATCTTCGCCCACTGCGTCAGCGGCATCGTGTCGGTCGGGCTGAACGCGGTCGAGTTCGTGAACGAGACGTACAGGTAGTCGAGGAACGTCGGCCGCCAGCCGGACCGCGCGATCGACGGGTCGGCCTGCTGGGGGAAGAGGAAGTCGCCGGGTCGCGCCTCGGCGGCGTTCCAGCGCTCCATCGGCCCCCCGGAGTCGAGCTGCCAGAACCAGAGCGCGAAGACGATCACGTTCGCGCACCAGATGTGGATCGCCGCGCGGATCAGGTCGTGGCCGTTCACCTTGTGGCCGGTCACGAGCAGGTGGACGAGCAGGACGACCGCGGTTCCGTTCGCCGCGGTGATGACGGCGATCAGGCCGATCGCGGCGGTGCGGCGCGGGATCGAGTAGACGATCCGCCGGCGCGGCGCCGTCATCGCGAGCGGCGCCATCAGCACGAGCGCGAGCACCGGCACGAAGATCCGGAGCGCCGTGAAGAAGCCGCCCGAGCCGCCGATGAACCTGCTCGGAAGGGTCGCGTAGAGCGAGGCCGCAGTCACCACCGCGGCCGCCGGGATGAAGCGCGACTCGCCGCCGGCTCCCGCCGGAAGGGTCGCGGCTCGCGCGCGAGCAGCTGCGTCGGCAGCCCGGGCGCGCGCGGCCTCGCGGAGCTTCACGGCACGAGCGCGGCGAGCTCGGCGAGGAGGCCGTCCACCTCCTCGGCCGTGTTGTAGTGGATGATCCCGGCGCGAATGCACTCGTGCTCGTAGCCGAGCCCCTTGTAGAGCCCGAGCGAGTACCAGCTGTCGTGCGCCCACACGCCGTAGCCGTGCTCCGCGAGCGTCGTCGCCACCGTCGCCGCGGGCACGCCCTCGACGTTCAAAAGGAAGGTCGGCACGCGCACCTCCATCGTCTGCGGCCCGTACAGGACGACGCCGTCCGGGAGGCCGTCGACGAGGCGGTTCCCGAGCTCGCGCTCGTACTCGCGGATCGGCTCGATGCCGCCGAGCGAGTCGAGGTAGGCGATCGTCGCGCTGAACCCGGCGAGCAGCTCGAACTGCGGCGTGCCCGTCTCGAAGCGCCGGCCGAGCGGCAGCGTCGGCGCCGGCCGCACCTTGTACGGGCGCCACGTCTCGAGCAGCTCCGCCCGGCCGAAGGCTACGCCGAGGTGCGGCCCGCAGAACTTGTACGGCGAGCAGACGAGGACGTCGCAGCCGATCGCGGCGACGTCGACGCGCTCGTGCGCCGCGAAGTGCACCGCGTCGACCCAACTCAGCGCACCGGCCTCGCGGGCGAGGGCGCAGATCTCCCGCGCCTCGGTGATCGTCCCGATCGCGTTCGACGCGGCCGGGAACGAGACGACGCGTGTCCGGTCGGTGAGCTTTCGCTCGAGGTCGGCCAGGTCGAGCCGGCCTTCGGGCGTGACGTCCACGAGGTCGACGTGGAGTCCCTTGTCGGCTGCGAGCTCGAGCCACGGCGCGACGTTGCCGTCGTGGTCGAGTCGCGTCGCGAGGACCCGGTCGCCCTCGCGCCAGTCGCGCCCCGCGGTTCGCGTGAGCGCGAAGTTCAGCGTGGTCATGTTCGTTCCGAACACGACCTCGTCGGGCGTGCAGCCGAGGAAGCGCGCGGCGTCGTCGCGCGCTCTTTGGAGGATCTCCGCCACGCGGTGACCGGTCTCGTACGGCGCACCGAGGTTCGCGCTCGCCTCGCGGAGCGCTCGCGCGATCGCGTCGCCGACCTCGTCGGGCACCTGCGAGCCGCCTGGCGCGTCGAAGAACGCGAAGCCGCTCCGGAGCGACGAGAACCGCCGCCGCACCGCCTCGACGTCGATGACGGTCGTGCTCACGGTATGCGAGCCTACATCGCGTGGAACGGCGCGCGCTCGGCGGGACGGGGATCGAGATCTCGCGCCTCGTCCTCGGCTGCGGCAACTTCGGCGGGATCGGGTCGGCGCCCGCCTTCTTCGGCCAGGGCGAGTCGCGCGAGGAGGCGTTCGCGATCATGGACGCGGCCTGGGAGCTCGGGATCACGACCTTCGACACCGCCGACGCGTACGGCGGCGGCCGGAGCGAGACCTGGATCGGCGAGTGGCGGCGCGCCAAAGGTTCTGATGTCCGTGACGGCCTCGTCCTCGCGACGAAGGTGTTCCACTCGGTTCTCGGTGTGCGCGGCGACGTCGGCCTCGCGCCGGCGCGGATTCGGCGTGCTGTCGACGGGAGCCTGCGGCGGCTGGGCGTCGAGCGGATCGACCTGTACCTGACGCACGAGCCCGATCCGGACACGCCTTTGGCGGACACGCTGGGCGTCCTCGAGGACTTCGTGCGCGAGGGAAAGATCGGCGCGTTCGGCGGCAGCAACGTCGGGGCCGAGCACATCGTCGGCTACCAGTTCGTCCAGAACTCGTACTCGCTCCTCGATCGTGCAGCGGAGGAGGACGTGCTCCCGCTCTGCGAGCGCGACGGCCTCGGCTTCGAGGCGTTCGGCCCGCTTGCCGGCGGCTGGCTGACCGGGAAGTACCGGCGCGGCGAGGCGGCGCCGCCCCGCTCGCGGATGGCGCAGCGTCCGGAGCCGTACCTCCACCTCGACGACGAGCGCGTCTACCGCGGCCTCGACGAGCTGGAGCGACGAGCGCGCGAGCGGAGGACGTCGATGGCCGCGCTGGCGTTCGCCTGGCTCCTCGCCGACGAGCGGGTGACGGCGGTCGTCGTCGGCCCGCGCCGCCCGGAGCACCTCGCGCCTGCGGTCGAGGCACTCGAGCTCGAGGTCTCGCGCGCCGAGCTGGCCGGTCTCTTCGAATAAGGGGTTTGGTTTGGCGGAAGGCGCCGACCGAGAGTTCGGCGATGAGCAGTGACCCACTTCCACGATGGTCTTCCCCACCGCGTGCAGCGGCCGCGTCCGGGAGACCGCCGGGGGAGGGGAAACGCGGGCGGCCTCTCGCCGCAACGGGCGCGGCCAGTGCTCATTCGCAGGCCACGCCAGATCGGTTCGCGCTAGCGGAACGCGCCGATTAACGCGCCGCCGCCCACGATCAGGAGCGCTCCGAGGAGGACGCGCCTTCCGATCCGGTCGTGCCGGACGAACACGGCCGAAAGCGTCACGCCCCAAAGCGACTCGGTCGCGACCAGCGGGGAGACGACGGTCACCCGCCCGCGGTAGTAGGCCTCGAAGAGCAGCACGTACGACAGCCCGAAGCAGAGGCCGACGGGCGCGAACGCGCGGAGCTCGCGGCGGGTCGGAAGGCGGCGCACGTAGGCGAGCCCGACCAGCGTGCCGGCGAGCATCGTCGTCGCGGCGGCCGCCAATGGCTGCACGGTCGTCGCGTCGGCGAGATGGCGGACGAGGTTGTCGCGCGTCGCGAAGAAGAGCGTGGTCGCGATCGCGTAGACGAGGCCGATCGTGCGGACGTGCTCGGGGCGCGTTCGCTCGGTCGCGAGCGCGAGCCCGCCGCCGACGATCAGCACCGCGCCGAGGACGAGCGGTAGCCGCAGCGGCTCGTGCAGGAACAGGAGCGCAATCGTGACGGCGACGAGCGGCGCCGCGCCCACCACGACCGACGCACGCGACGGCCCGGCCTCGCGAACGGCGAGGGTGAAGAGGATCTGCGAGCTGCCCGGCGCGATCAGGCCCGCGAGCGCGAACGGCCACAGGCTCGGGACGTCGAGCCCGTGCCCCGCGGCCTCGATCCCGGCCGCGGTCGCCGACACGACGAGCGCGGCGAGCAACGTAGCGGCCGCTCCTGCGCCCGTCTCAGCGCGCAGCGCGAACCGCAGCGCGACGGTCATCGCGCCGAACAGGAACGCCGACCCGAGTGCGAGCGCGACGACCACGGAGGTCGTATTCAATCCACGGTGTCGTGCCCGCCACGCCTGTGCCGCCCGAGATCGAGGCCTTCCTGCGCCGCCCGAACCCAGCCGTCGTGGCGACGCTGCGCCCCGACGACTCGCCGCACTCGGTGGCGACGTGGTACGACTGGGAGGACGGGCTCGTGCTGCTGAACATGGACGAGAGCCGGCTCCGGCTCCGCTACCTCCGCCGCGACCCGCGCGCCGCGCTGACCGTCCTCGACGCCGAGTCGTGGTACCGGCACGTCTCGCTCCTCGGCCGCGTCGTCCGGATCGAGGACGACGACGACCTCGCCGACATCGACCGGCTCGCGCTCCGCTACACGGGCCGTCCGTTCCGCACGCGCGACCGCAAGCGCGTCAGCGCCTGGCTCCGGCCCGACCGCTGGCACGAGTGGGGCGACTAGCCCCTAGTAGGAGACATTGGCGACATCGCCGCCCGGAGTACAGACGATAAGAGCGTCCGCGAGGCTCACGATCCACGACTCGTAATCCGGGTCGGGTGGGCAGACGAGGCGAGCGCCGTTCGCGAACGACAGACAGAGCGTTCCGTCGTCCTCCGAGACCTCGGTGACGCGCTCGTGTAAGACCGAGAGCACGCACCCGGTCTCGATCGGGTTAGAGGCAACGTTCACATGATGCGGCAGCCCGTCTGGATCGGTGAACGCGAACTCAGACGTGTCGAGGTACGTGTCACGTGTGCTGTCGTCGCCGAGTTCGAACACAAGGCGAAGCAACGACCAGACCCAGACCTGATCGACTTCCAGGCCGACGAGAGCCGTCAGCGGATCGGTCGCTCCGGCACCCATCGCCGGAGCGTAACTGCGGCGTTAGGCCGCCAGTGGAGCCGCGCGAAGCGCGGCGGCCTAGTCGAGCAGCTCGAGGATCCCGAGCGGCTTCCGGAACGGCGCGACGAGGTAGACGCCCTGCGCGCGCTCGCGCGCCTCGGCCATCAGGTCGCGCGCCAAGGCCATCCCGTACGCTGCCGCCTCGGAGCCCGCTTCGCGCAGGCCCTCCTGGATCGCTTCCGGCACGATGACGCCCGGGAGCTCGTTGTGGAAGCGGAGCGCGAGCCGGTAGCTCCAGAGCGGGCAGATCCCGACGAGGAGCGGGATCGGCGACGGCTCGCCGAAGCGCTCGAGGAATCGGTCGAGGTACGCGAAGTCGAAGACGAGCTGCGTCATCGCGTACCGCGCGCCGGCCGCGACCTTCTGGCGGAAGCGCTCGACCTCGACGTCGAGGTCGTCCGCGGTCGGGTTGACGGCGACGCCGACGAAGAACGACGTGGGCGCATCGATCGCCTTGCCGTTCAGGTCGTGGCCCTCGTTCAGGCTCGTGATCAGCCGCGTCGCGCCGATCGCGTCGACCTCGTAGACGCCGTGGCCGCCCGCGTAGTCGCCCACCTCGGGCGGGTCGCCGGTCACCGCGAGGACGTTCCGGACGCCGTCAGCGTGCGCGCCGAGGAGCATCGACGCGAGCCCCATCACGGTCGAGTCGCGGCCGGTGACGTGCGGGATCGGCTCGATCGTGTGCGAGCGCAGGATCGCGGAGGAGACCATGAGCGCGTTCATCGCCGCCCGCGCGCCCGAGTTGTCGTTCACGTCGACGACGTCCACGAGCCCCGACTCCTCGAGCGCGCCGACGACGTCGAGCAGGCCCGTGAGGCTCCCGCCGAACGGCGGCTCGAGCTGAGCCGAGACGACCCACTTCCCCTCGCGGAGCAGGCGCGCGAAGTGCGTCTCCCCGGCCTCGGGCGGCGGCGCGGCGCCGTCGCGGCGCTCGTGGTGCGCGAGCGAGCTGACCGGCACGCGCTCCTCGCGCACCGCAGCCGCGACGGCCGCGATCTCCTCCGCGGTCGTCCCGCAGCAGCCGCCGATGATCCGAGCGCCCAGCGCCCGCGCGTTGGCCGCGAACTCGGCGAAGTAGTCCGGGCGGGCGTGGGCGTAGACGACGCGTCCTCCGGATAGACCGGCCACGCCGACGTTGGGCATGGCCGCGAGCGGCACGCCCGCCGGCGCGAGCTGCTCGAGCGCCGCGAGCGCGGCCTGCGGGCCGGCACCGTGGTTCGCGCCGATCGCGGCGACGTCTGCGGACTTGACCCATTCGGCCACGGCCTGGGCGGTCAGCCCGGTCAGCGTCTCGGCGTCCTCCCCGAACGTGAGCAGCGCGACGATCGGCAACCGCGACACGCTCCGCACGCCCTCGACCGCCGCCTGGAGCTCGTCGAGGTCGAAGAACGTCTCGAGGACGATCAGGTCGGCGCCGCGGCCTTCGAGGATCGCGGCCTGCTCGGAGAAGAGCGTCGACTGCGCAGTGCGGCTGAGGTCGCGCAGGTCGCCGAGCGGCCCGATCGCGCCGCCGATCACGACGTTCGCGCCGGTGATCTCACGCGCCTCCCGCGCCAGCTTCACGGCCTGCGAGTTGATGCGCTCGAACTCGTCCTCGAGGAAGTGCCCGGCGAGCTTCTGCCGGTTCGCGCCGAACGTGTTCGTCTCGATCAGCTCCGCGCCGGCCTGGATGAAGGCGACGTGCAGCGCCGTGACCGTGTCGGCGGCGCGGATGCAGGCCTCCTCGGGGCAGCGCAGGCGCTGGACCGAGCTGAGGACGAGCACGCCCAATCCGCCGTCGGCGACGATCGGCTGGCCGCTCGCGAGGCGTTCGTGGAAGCGGGTCGACACCGCTCGCGAGCTTACGTGCCGCATAGGATCGGCGGGTCGTGTTCGAGGTCGAGGTGCGAAACGTCGCCGGCGAGACGACCGCGGTCGGCAGTGCCGGCCCGTACACGCTCGTCGTCGACCGCCCGGCCGACGGCGGCGGCCGCGGGCTCGGGTTCAACGGCGGCCAGCTCCTCTACCTCGCCGTCGCCGGCTGCGTCTCGAACGACCTCTTTCGCGAGGCGCGCGCCGAAGGGATCGAGCTGGCGCGTGTGGTCGTCCGTGTGCATGGCGACTTCGAGGGCGACCCGCCGGTGTCGACGCCGATCACGGTCGATTTGGAGGTCGACGGCGACGCGCCCCACGACCGCCTCGCCGAGCTCGTCGAGCGCGTCGACGCGATCGCGGAGATCCCGAACTCGCTGCGGCGCGGCACCGTCGTCACGCTCGGCGACCTCCGCGTCGGCGGCACGCGCTAGCTCACTTCATTTCGTATAGTTACGGCTTCCGACGAGCGAAGGAGGCCCGGCTATGCCAGTCATCGACCAGCTGCTCGAGAACGCGGAGTCCTACGCAACGAGCTTCGACCAAGGCGATCTCCCGCTGCCGCCCGCGCGGAAGGTCGCCGTCGTCGCGTGCATGGACGCGCGGCTCAACCCGTACGGCCTGCTCGGCCTGAGCGAAGGCGACGCGCACGTGATCCGCAACGCCGGCGGCGTGATCACCGACGACGAGATCCGCTCGCTCGCGATCTCGCAGCGCCTGCTCGGCACCGAGGAGATCATGCTGATCCACCACACCGACTGCGGGATGCTGACCTTCTCCGACGACGAGTTCAGACGCGGCGTCCAGGACGAGACGGGGATCAAGCCGGAGTGGCCCGCCGAGGCGTTCGACGATCTCGACGAGGACGTCCGCCAGTCGATCGCGAGGATCAAAGCGAGCCCGTTCATCCCGCGCAAGGACCAGGTCAGAGGCTTCGTCTACGACGTCCACGACGGCAGTCTCCGCGAGGTGAGCTGACCCGTGGGGAGGGCCGCGGCCAGCCCTCCCCACGAGACGAGCCGCTAGATCCCTTCGTGGATCAGGCGCCCCACCGCGTCGTAACGCGCGGGATCCCGTCGCTTCCAGTAGAACGCCCCGGCGAGCCCGAGGACGAAGATGCCCGCGTCGATCGGGCCGAGGTAGTTCGCGTAGTGGTAGCCGCTGCCGATGAACTTGATGTTCTTGAACAGCAGGTACAGGACGATCCCCTGCGCGACGAACGAGATCGCCGGCGCGAGCATCGTCTTCCACCAGTGCTGCTCGTCCGGGTGCTGCGTGCGGAAGTAGTTCCAGACCGCGACCGACACGACCGCCTGGACGGCGAGGATGATGATCACGCCCATCACCGCCATCAGGCCGTAGAGCTGGAGGTACGCCTGCGAGGCCGGGTCATGCGTGCCGGTGAAGATCGCGAACCCGAGCACGATCAACGCCGCGATCGTCGACTGGGTCAGGGTGGCGAGGTGCGGGCTCTTCCAGCGGTGGTGCGTGCGGCCCAGCACCGGCGGGAGCACCCGCTCGCGGCCGAGCGAGTAGAAGTACCGCGCGGCCGTGTTGTGGAAGGCCATGCCGCAGGCGAACGAGCCCGTGATGATCAGGTAGCTCATGATGTCGCGGGCCCAGCCGCCGACGAAGTCCTTTGTCGGGATGAAGAAGAACTCGGCCGAGTTCGTCTGCGCGACCTTCGCGGCCTCGTTCACCGAGTGGTAGCCGGAGAGCGCGGCCCAGCTCGTGATCACGTAGAAGATCCCGAGCCCGATCACCGAGATGTACATCGAGAGCGGGACGATCCGCTTCGGGTCCTTCGACTCCTCGGCGTAATTCGGCGCCATCTCGAAGCCGACCCACGACCAGAACGCGAAGAAGATCCCGACGCCCGCGCCGCCCGCGGCGAGGCCCGCGCCTCCGTGGAAGCCCTTGAACGCGTTCACCGGGTTGATCGCCGCAGCGGTGACGTGGTGTCCGCCCTGGGCGAAGATCCCGACGTCCATGATCGTGAGGATGATGATCTCGCCGATCAGGGCCAGCCCGAGCAGCCGCGCCGAGAGCCGGATGTCGAAGTAGGTCAGCACCGCGATCAGCCCGACCATGAACAGCGCGAGCCAGAACCAGCGGATGTGGATGTCGTGCTGGGCGAGCTTCAGGTTCGCGAAGTAGGCGAAGCCGCCGGCCAGCGACGCCTCGAAGACCGAGTACGCGACGACCGACGTGAACGCCGCGCCCATCCCGAGCTCGCGCCCGAGCCCGTGGCTGATGAACGAGTAGAAGCCGCCGGCGGCCGTGATCTTTCCGGCCATCGTCGCGTACCCGACGGAGAAGATCGTCAGGACGACGGTCGCGAACAGGAAGCCCGCCGGGGTGCCCACGCCGTTGCCGAAGCCGACCGAGATCGGCGTGTTGAAGAGCATGGCCGAGATCGGCGCGGCGCCCGTCACGGTCAGGAACAGCACGCCGAGGAGCCCGATCGCGTTCTTGTGGAGGAAGTGGACGTCCGTGCGCGTCGAGACGTCGTAGATCGACGCGCGATCGGAGCCCGTCCGCTCCTCCGCCCCCGCCGGGATGGACGGCCCACCCGGCACGGAGACGTCGCTCATGCCGTACTCCTTTCGTGGTAGCGACTCATGTGGCCATGAACACGTTCTTGAGCTCGGTGTAGTGCTCGAGCGCGTGCGGGCCGAGCTCGCGCCCGACGCCCGATTGCTTGAAGCCGCCGAAGGGCGTCGACACGCGCACGGAGGTGTTGGAGTTGATCGAGATCGTCCCGGTCTCGAGCGCGCGGGCGACGCGGAGCGCCCGGGCGCCGTTCTGGGTCCAGATCGAGCCGGAGAGCCCGTAGATCGTGTCGTTCGCGAGCCTGACCGCCTCGGCCTCGTCCTCGAACGGGATGACCGTGGCGACCGGGCCGAAGATCTCCTCGCGCGCGGCGCGGTCGTCGTTCGAGACCGGCGAGAGGACCGTCGGCGGGAACCAGTAGCCGGGCCCTTCGGGCGCCTCGCCGCGAATCGCGACTGGAGCGCCGTCGGGGACGTACGACGCCACCTTCTCGCGCTGGTCGGCGGAGATCAGCGGGCCCATCTGCGTCTCGTCGTCGAGCGGATCGCCGACGCGCAGGTCGTGCACGGAGCGTTCGAGCAGCTCGAGGAACCGGTCGACCGCGCTCCGCTCGACCAGGATCCGCGAGCGCGCGCAACAGTCCTGGCCCGCGTTTCCGAAGACGGCGATCGGTGCGGAGGCGGCCGCGCGCTCGAGGTCGGCGTCCGCGAAGACGACGTTCGCCGACTTGCCGCCGAGCTCGAGCGTGACGCGCTTGATCGACTGCGACGCGACCTCGCCGATCCGGCGGCCGACGGCGGTCGAGCCGGTGAACGCGATCTTCGCGACGTCGGGATGCGCGACGAGCCGCTCGCCGACCACGCGTCCGGGCCCCACGACGACGTTGAGCACGCCCTCGGGCAGGCCCGCCTCGAGCGCGATCTTCTCCAGCTCGACTGCCGTCAGTGGGGTCAGCTCGGCGGGCTTGAGGACGATCGTGTTCCCGGCCGCGAGCGCCGGCGCGACCTTCCACGACGCGATCGGCAGCGGGAAGTTCCAAGGGACGATCATCCCGACGACGCCCATCGGCTCCCGGAAGGTCATGTCGACGCCGCCCGCGACGGGGATCGTGTCGCCGAGCAGCCGCTCCGGCGCGCCCGCGTAGTAGCGGAAGACGCTCGCGACCATGCCGACCTCGCCGCGCGAGTCGCCGATCGGCTTTCCGACGTTCCGCGTCTCGAGCTGGGCGAGGTCCTCGAGGCGGTCATCGATCCGGTCGCCGATCGCGCGGAGGATCGCGGCCCGCGCGGGCGGATCGACGTCCCGCCAGGCCGGGAACGCCTCCTTCGCGCGCGCGACGGCCTCGTCGGCCGCCTCGGCGTTGGCGGCGGGCAGCTCGGCCAGGATCTCCTCGGTGGCCGGCTCGACGACCCTCACGACCGACTCGGTACGCGTCGCCATGCTGTCGTGACCTCCCGCCGCAGCGCCGTGGGTTGCTCGCAAACCCTTTGAACCGAGTCCTTATTCCACGTCGTGGCGGGAGTGTCAAGCGGTTTGCGCCTCGATCCGCGGGCGCGATTCTGTTATAGGACCCGTTGACGGTCCTATGGGCGCGCGTCTCGTCGACAGCTCCTCGACCAGGGTGCTCCTGCCGGAGCTCGACCGCCGCTACCCCGTGATCGTCCGCGGCGAGGGCGTCTGGCTCGAGGACGCCGGCGGCCGCCGCTACCTCGACGCGATGAGCGGCGGCTCGATGGCCGCGACGCTCGGCCACGGGCGGCGCGACCTCGTGGAGGTCGCCCGGCGCCAGGCCGAGCGGCTCTCGTACGTCCACAACGAGCGGCTGACGAATCCTTGGCAGGAGGCTTTGGCGCGGGAGCTCGTGTCGGTCGCGCCGCCGGGCTTCGGTCGCGTCCGCTTCGTCACCGGCGGTGCCGAAGCGAACGAGACGGCGCTCAAGATCGCCCGCTCCTACCACGTCGAGCGCGGCGAGCCGAGCCGCTGGCAGGTGATCTCGCCCGCGCAGGCCTACCACGGGCCGACGCTCGAGACGCTCGCTTTGACGGGCCGGCCGGGCCTCCAAGGGCCGCTCGCGCCGTACCTGCCGCGGCACCTGCACATCCCGCCGTCGACGCCGCGGTTCGACTCGACGGGCGAGGCGGCGCTCGAGGCGCTCGACCGCGCCCTCGAGGAGGCCGGGCCGGAGAACGTCGCGGCGTTCTTCATGGAGGCGATCTCGGCGGCCGCGCTTCCGTCGTACACACCGCCTCGGCGGTTCTGGGAGGGCCTCGAGGAGCGGCGCCGCGAGCACGGCTTCCTGGTCATCTTCGACGAGGTCGTCACCGGGCTGGGCCGAAGCGGCGAGTGGTTCGCGGCGAACGCGACGCCCCTCGTCCCCGACCTGGTCGCGACCGCGAAGGGGCTCGGCGCGGGCTACGCGGCGATCGGTGCCGTGCTCGTCGCCGACCACGTCTACGACGCGTTCGCAGCCGGCTCCCGGAAGTTCACGCTCGGCCACACGTGGGACGGCGCGCCGCTCTCGTGCGCGGTCGGGCTCGCGGTGGTCGACGTGCTGCGACGCGAAGGCCTCGTCGAGCGCGTGCGCGAGCGCGGCCCGCTCCTGCGCGACGAGCTCGAGGAGGCGCTCGCGGGCGTGGAGATCGTCGGCGAGGTGCGCGGCCACGGCTTCCTGCTCGGGGTCGAGTACGTCGACCCGCGCGACGGCCGGTCGTTCCTGCCACCCGAGCTGCGCGTCGCCGGCCGCGTCGACGACGCCTGCCTCTGGGAGAACGAGCTCGTGATCCTCTCGACGCAGCCGACCCGGGACGGCTACGCGGGCGACCAGAGCCTCGTCGCGCCGCCGTTCACGACCACCGACGACGAGCTCGCCGAGATGGTCGAGCGGTTCGCGCGGTCGGTTCGGCAGGTCGCGGCGGAGGTCGAGCGCGAGCTGGCGGCGGTGCCCGCGTGACCGCCCGGAACGGCTCGTTCCGGGCGCTGGTCGTCGAGCACGAGCGCGCGACGCCCGGCGGCCTCGTCTACGACTGGCTCGACGACTACGGCGCCGAGGTCGAGGACCTGCGCATCGACGTCGACGAGCGCGAGGTCGACCCGGCGGGCTACGACCTGCTCGTCCCGCTCGGCTCGGAGTTCGCAGCCTACGACGACACGGTCCCGTGGATCGAGCGCGAGAAGCGTCTCCTCGACCGGGCCGTGGCCGCCGACGTGCCCGTCCTCGGGATCTGCTTCGGGGGGCAGCTGCTCGCGCGCGTTCTCGGCGGCCGCTGCTATCGCGCCGACGGCTCGGAGATCGGCTGGCTGCCGGTTCGTTCGCGCGACCCCGAGCTCGTCCCCGAGGGCCCGTGGCTCCAGTGGCACTTCGACACCTTCACGGCGCCGCCGAGGGCGACGGTGCTGGCCGAGAGCGACCTCGGCCCGCAGGCGTACGTGATCGGCCGGCACCTCGGCGTGCAGTTCCATCCCGAGGTGACGCCGCAGATCATGGAGGACTGGGTTCGCGTCTACCGGCACGAGCTGGACGCGGACGGCGTCGACCCGGACGCGCTGCTCGCCGAGACGTACGAGCGGGCCGCCGCCGCGCGCGCGTCGTCCCGGCGCCTGCTCGACACCTACCTCGAGCGGGTCGCGAAGCTGGGAGCCCGCCGGTGAGCGCGGCGGTCGCGCCGAAGCGCGCGCGCCGACCGGAGGTCAGCTTCGACCCGATCCAGCAGCTCCGGGCGCACGAGTACGTCGCCGAGCAGATCCGCCGGCACATCGCGCTGCGGCTGGTCGCCCCGGGCGAGGCGCTGCCGTCGGAGCGGGAGCTCGCGGCGATGTTCGGCGTCGGGCGGCCGACGATCCAGCACGCGCTTCGCCTCCTCGAGGCCGACCGGCTGGTCGAGGCGCGCCGCGGCCGCCAGGGCGGCACCTTCGTTACGCACCCGGCCGAGGGCTCGCCGGTGAAGGACGAGCTGATCGCCCGCCTCCTTCGGCGCCGCGCCGAGCTGGACGAGCTGCTCGTCTACCGCCGCGCGGTCGAGCCGACCGTCACCCGGATCGCGGCGAGGACACGCACCGAGGTCGACCTGACGGCGATGCGGGACACGATCGCGAAGATGGTGCGCGCCTCGGCCGAGCCCGAGTACATGCGCCTCGACACCGAGTTCCACCTCGCCGTCGCGCGCGCGACCCGGAACCGTCACCTGGCGAGCGCGATCGAGGAGATCCGCATGGAGCTGAACGACGCGCTCAGCCTCCTGCCCGAGTCGGAGACCTGGCACCGCCGCATCTCCGGCGAGCACGAGGCGATCTTCGACGCGATCGAGGCGCGCGACCCGGACGCGGCCGGCGCGGCGGCCGAGCTGCACGTGGCGAACAGCGACAAGGGCGTTCGCGCGGTGCTCGCAGCGATCGGAAGGAGAGGGCGATGAGCGCCGCCGAGGTACGCGCGGACGAGACGAGCGTCTTCCCGCGCTTCCTCGACCTCGCGTACCCCAACGTCGAGTCGGGTCTTGGCGTCTGGCTCCGACTCGCCGACGGTCGGGAGATCCTCGACGCGTGCTCGGGCGGCGCGATGGTCACGTGCCTCGGTCACGGCGTGCGAGAGGTGGTCGACGCCGCGGCGGCGCAGGCGGAGCGGATCTCGTACGTCTACAACCACCACTTCAGGAACGACGCGCAGGAGCGGCTCGCGGAGCGGCTGCTCGCGACGGCCGCGCCCGAGATGGCGCGCGTCAGGTTCGTCTCCGGCGGCTCCGAGGCGAACGAGACCGCGCTCCGGCTCGTCCGCCAGTACCACGTCGACCGGGGACAGCCCGAACGCTTCAGGATCGTCTCGCCCGCGCAGGCCTACCACGGCGCGACGATGGGGACGCTCGCGCTCGCGGGACGGCCGGCGCTCCAGCGGCCGTTCGGCGAGTACCTCGCTCCGCACCTGCACATCCCGCCGGGCGAGACGGCGCTCGCGGAGCTCGACCGCGCGCTCGAGGACGAGTCGGTGGCGGCGTTCGTCTGCGAGCCGGTCACGGCGGCGGCGATGCCCGCGTACTCGCCGCCGGACGAGTTCTGGCACGGCCTCGCCGAGCGCCGCGAGCGGCACGGCTTCCTCGTCGTCTTCGACGAGATCGTCACCGGAATGGGTCGCCTCGGGAGCTGGTTCGCGTACCAGCAGCTCCCGATCGAGCCGGACGTCGTCACCTGTGGGAAAGGCCTCGGCGCCGGCTACGCGCCGCTCGCGGCGGTCCTTTGCAGGGAGCACGTCTACGACGCGCTCGCGAACGGGTCGCGCGAGCTCGAGCACGGCCACACGTGGGACGGCGCGCCGCTGCCGTGCGCGGTCGGGCTCGCGGTGCTCGACCAGCTCGTGTCGCGCGGGCTCGTCGAGCGCGTCCGCGAGCGCGGGCCGTCGCTGCGGGACGAGCTCGACGCGGCGGTGGGTGGGCTCGCGGTCGTTCGCGAGGTGCGCGGGCGCGGCTTCCTGCTGGGCGTGGAGCTCGTCGACCCGCGGGATGGCGAGTCGTTCCTCCCGAGCGAGCTCGAGCCGGCGGAGCTCGTCGACCAGGTCGCTTACGAGCATGGCGTACTCGTCACGTCGACCCACTCGAGCGCGGACGGCTACACCGGCACGCAGGTCGTGGTCGCGCCGGCCTTCATGGCCACCGACGAGGAGCTGGCGGAGATGGTCGCGCGGATCGCGGCCGCCCTCGACGACGTGCAGCAGCGAGTCGAGGAGGCGCTCGCGTGAGCTCCCGCACGGAGCCGGCCGCCGCCGGGGCACTCGCCGCGCTCGCGGACGCGGAGTACGTCCTGCTCGGGTTCCCGGACGTCCACGGCTCGATCCGCGGCAAGGCTTTGCGGCCGGACGCGTTCGCGGCGGCCGTGCGCGAGGGGACGGTCATGACCGACCTGCTGCTCGCGCTCGACCCGACCGACACGCCGATCACCGACTACGAGACCTTCGGCATCCGGTCGGGCGCGGGCGACCTCATCGTCCACCCGGAGCCGGACACGCTGCGCGAGCTGTCGTGGCGACTCGGATGGCGCGTCTGCCTCGCGACGCCGTTGTGGCCCGACGGCAGTCCGTGCGAGTTGGCTTCGCGCGAGGTGCTCCGGCGGGCGCTCGACTCGCTGGCGGCGCACGGCTACTCGGCACTTGCGGCGTTCGAGTACGAGATCCGGGTTCGCGACGCCGCCGGCCAGCCGCTCTCGAGCGGGATCAGCTACTCGGTCGGCGAGATCCTTCGCTTCGACGAGCTCGCCGCGCGGCTCGGGCCGGCGCTCCAGGCACTTGGGATCGAGCTCGGCGCGCTGCACACCGAGGCCGGACCCGGCTTGCTGGAGCTCAACGTCGCCGCGCGGCCGGGACTCGCCGCCGCCGACGACGCCGCCTTCCTGAAGCTCGCCGTGAAGGAGGTCGCCGCGTCGCTTGGTCTCACCGCGAGCTTCCTCGCGAAGACGGTGCCGGGCGAGGAGGGCTCGAGCGGCCACGTCCACCTCTCGCTCTGGCGCGACGATGAGAACGCGTTCGCGGGCGACGGCGCCGGCCCGCTCGACGCGGCGATCGCCGGCGTGCTCGACCACCTGCCGGCCGCTTCGCTCCTCCTCAACCCGACGATCAACTCGTACAAGCGGCTCGTGCCCGGGTACTTCGCGCCCGTGAACGCGAGCTGGGGGGTCGAGAACCGCTCGTGCGCCGTTCGCGTCATTCGCGGCGACCGCGCCGAGCGCTGCCGGATCGAGTGCCGCCGGCCGGGCGCCGACGCGAACCCGTACCTCGCGCTCGCGGCGCTCGTCGGCTCGGCGGCCGACGGGATCCGGCGCGGCGCGGTGCCGCCTCCGCCCGTCGAGGGCGACGCCTCGGCGCGCGCCGACCTTCCGCCGCTCCCGGGCTCGCTCGAGAGCGCGCTGCGAGCGTTCGAGGCGGACGCCGCGCTGCGGCAGGCGATCGGCGAGCGCTTCTGCGAGTACTACGCGGTCTCGCGGGCGTGGGAGCTCAAGGCGTGGCAGCAAGCGGTCAGCGACTGGGAGCGGGAGCGCTACGAGCGTGCTGTCTAGCCCTGCCGCCGTCGCGGAGCAGCAGAAGGACAACCTCTGCGGGCCGTTCTGGGCCGCGCGGTTCCTGCGCGACGCGGGCGTGACCGAGTGGGAGGGGCGGCCGGTCGACGAGGATCTCGTCGCGCTCCGCGCCGGGACGCTGCTCCCCGACGCGCCGCCCGACGAGTGCGTGCCGCGCGGCGCGACGAGCAAGGCGGACTACGGGGTCGAGCTGCCGGTCGTCGCGGCAGCGCGCGCCGGGACGGCTGCGGGCGCCCTCGCCGGCGCGATCGAAGCGGTCTCGGGCGGCGCGCTCCGGTGTGTCCCGCTGCGCGGCGAGTGGATCGCCGGACGGGTCGAGCAGCTCGTCGACCGCGGCCGCGGGCTCGGCGCGCGCCTGCTCGCGAACCTCCGCACCGGCTTGCTCTGGGGCAGCCGGCCGCCGGTCGAGTCGCTCCTTGCGGAGCTCTCGGGGCGGTCGGCTCCGGCGCCGGCGGCAGACTGGGACTGCGGCCACTTCTGCGAGCTCGGGCTGCTCGTCCGCGGGCCGGCCGGGTCGCTCGTCGTCGTGCGCGACTCGTACCCGTCGCTCGGGTGGAACGCGACGCACCTCCAGCCGCCGCGAGTCGTCGCGGAGGCGCTAGAACGCGGCGACGGGCGTGACGGCGGTGTGCTCGCGGTGGTCGCGGCCGACGGCGCTACCGCGGTCGAGACGCTCGGGCGTGCGCTGGGGCTCGAGGTCGCGGTCTGGGACAACGGGACGAGGAGGTAAGCGCCATGGCCACGACCGAGGAGCAGACGCTCGCCGTCGCCGAGGTGCTCGCCGACTGGCGCGAGCGCGGGATCCGGAACGTCCGCTTCGAGCTCCCCGACATGCATGGCACGAGCCGCTCCAAGCTCGTCCCGATCGAGCACGCCGAGCGCTACGCGCGCGAGGGGCTGAACATGTACGGCGGCACCGTCGTCCTCGACTCGCGCTCCGACGTCGTGCCCGGGACGCTCTACAACGAGGAGATCGCGTACGCCGACCAGCGGCTCCGGCCGGACGCGTCCACCGCAGCGATCGTGCCATGGCTCGAAGCGACAGGCCGGATGATCTGCGACACGTTCTGGGACGATGGCCGTCCGCTCGGCGCCGCGCCCCGCCATGTCTTCCGCCGCGTGCTCGACCGCTGCCACGAGCTCGGCTACGAGCCGCTCCTCGGCACCGAGCCGGAGTTCTACCTCCTCGACCGCGAGACGCGGCAGCCGCTCTTCGAGGGCTACCACATCTTCAACACCGTGCGGAATACCTGGACCCCGCTTGTCGAGCGGATCGTTGAGGACATGCGCGCATTCGGCGTCGACGTCATCACCGCGAACTGCGAGTACGCGGGCTCGCAGTGGGAGATCGTGTACGCGCCTGCTGCGGGCATGGCCGGACCCGACCAGGCCTTCACGTTCAAGAACGGCGTCAAGGAGCTCGCGCACCTCGAGGGGCTGATCGCGACCTTCATGTCGAAGCCGTTCGCGGGCGGCGCGGGCTCCGGCGCGCACAACCACCTCGGGTTACTCGCGTTGGACGGTGGCGAGAACGCCATGGCCGATCCGGACGACGAGCACGGGCTGTCGGCGGTGGGGCGCCAGTTCATCGCCGGCCAGCTGAGGCACGCGCGCTCGGTCTACGCGCTGCTCGCGCCGACGGTGAACTGCCTCAAGCGGCGGCGGACGCACACCTTCTCGCCGACGAACGTCTCATGGGGGCCGGAGGATCGGAGCGCGTTCGTCCGCGTCAAGGGCGGCTCCGTCGAGTCGAAGCACGTGGAGAACCGCGCGCCGACCGGGCTCGCGAACCCGTACCTCGCGACGGCGGCTCTCCTCGGCGCGGGCCTGCTCGGGATCGCTGACGAGCTGGAGCTCGAGCCGCCGGCTCGCCCGCCCGCCGAGGAGGACCCGTCGAAGCCGCAGCTCCCGACGACGGTGGACGAATCGTTGCGATTGCTCGAGGAAGACGAGCGAATCGTCGAGCTGCTCGGCGACGAGTTCGTCCGCGCCTACACGACGATGCGCCGCTACGAGCTCCAGCGCTTCGCCGACCACGTCTCCGACTGGGAGCTCGAGGAGTACCTGGAGCTCTTCTGATGCTGACCGTCGACGAGCTGCGGCAGGAGGTCGAGCGGGGGGCGATCGACACCGTCGTCGCGGCCTTTCCGGACATGCAGGGCCGGCTGATGGGGAAGCGCTTCCACGCGCGGTTCTTCCTCGACGACACGCTCGAGCACGGCCTCGAGGGCTGCGCCTACCTGCTCGCGACGGACATGGACAACGAGCCCCGGGACGGATACGCCGTGGCCAACTGGGACCAGGGCTACGGCGACTTCGTGGCCGTTCCGGACCTGTCCACTCTGCGCAGAACGCCATGGCTCGAAGGGACGGCGCTCGTCCTCTCCGACGTGGTGGCCGCGGACGGGGAGCCGGTCGCGCCCGCCCCGCGAGCCGTCCTCCAACAGCAGGTCGAGCGGGCGCGCGCTGCCGGCTTCGAGCCGATGATCGGCACCGAGCTCGAGTTCTACCTCTTCCGGGAGTCGTACGCGCAGGCGCACGCGCAGCACTACCGGGGTCTGACCCCGTCGGTGCCGTACATCCTCGACTACCACGTGCTCGCGACCTCGTACGACGAGCCGCTCCTCCGCGAGATCCGCAACTCGATGTACGCGGCCGGCCTGCCGGTCGAGAGCTCGAAGGGCGAGGCCTGGCCCGGCCAGCAGGAGATCAACTTTCGCTACGCGCCCGCGGTCACGGCGGCCGACAACCACGTGGTCTTCAAGAACGGCGCGAAGGAGATCGCGCACCGGCACGGCTGCTCGATCACGTTCATGGCGAAGCCCGACCACACGATGATCGGCAACTCGTGCCACGTGCACGCGTCGCTCTGGCGCGACGGCGAGAACGCGTTCGCCGGCGAGTCGGAGGCGTTTCGCGGGTTTCTCGCGGGCTGGATCGCGTACGCGCGCGAGCTCGCACTCTTCCTCGCGCCCAACGTGAACTCGTACAAGCGCTACGTGCCCGGGAGCTGGGCGCCGACCTCGCTCGCGTGGGGCTACGACAATCGCTCATGCGGGTTCCGGGTCGTCGGGCACGGGCGGTCGCTGCGGGTCGAGACGCGCATTCCGGGCGGCGACGTCAACCCGTACCTCGCCGCTGCCGCTCTGATCGCGGCTGGGTTGCGCGGTGTGGAAGAGGGGCTCGAGCCGGGGCCGCCGCTCGTCGGCAGCGCGTACGAGGCCGAGGCGGACAGGTTCCCTTCGTCCCTGTACGAGGCGGTCGAGGCGCTGGAGGGAAATCGCATGGCCCGCGAGGCGTTCGGCGACGACGTGGTCGACCACTACCTGAACTACGGGCGAACCGAGCAGCGGCTCTTCGACGAAGTCGTCACCTGCAACGAGCGCGAGCGGCTCTACGAGCGCGGATGAGGCCGCTGATCGGGATCACGACGTACGTCGAGCCGGCCCGCTGGGGGTACTGGGAGCTGGAGGCGGCCCTGATCCCGCAGGACTACGTCGAGTCGGTCGAGCGCGCGGGCGGGCGCGCGCTGCTCGTGCCGCCGAGCGACGACGGCGTGGAGGAGACGCTCGAAGCGCTCGACGGGATCGTCTTCACGGGCGGGTCCGACATCGACCCGTCCGAGTACGGCGAAGACGCGCATCCGGAGACGTTTGGTGTGCGGAAGGATCGTGACGCCTCCGAGCTCGCGCTGATGCGGGCCGCTCTCGATCGGGACATGCCGGTTCTGGGCATCTGCCGCGGCATCCAGGTGCTGAACGTCGTGCGCGGCGGAGACCTGCACCAGCATCTCCCGGAGGTGGTCGGGCACGAGCGCCACAAGCACGACCCGCCGGGAATCTTCATCGACCACGAGGTCGCGATCTCGCCGGAGACGAGGCTCGCGTCGATCCTCGGCGATACGCACGGCGTGAAGTCGCACCACCACCAGGGTCTGCGGCGGCTCGGCGACGGCCTCGTCGAGGCGGCCCGCGCCGACGACGGGACGATCGAGGCGATCGAGGATCCGGGGCAGCGGTTCGCTTTGGGCGTCTTGTGGCACCCAGAGGCCGGCGAAAACAAGCGGCTGTTCGAGGCGCTCGTCCGGGAGGCCGCGCGGTATCGGTCGGAGCGGCGCGGCTCGTGAGCCGGCTCGACGGCAAGGTCTGCGTCATCACCGGCGCTGCGAGCGGGATCGGGCGCGAGGCGGCGTTGCTCTTCGCGTCGGAAGGCGCCCGCGTCTGCGTCGGCGACGTCGACGCCGAGGCGGGTGAGGCGACGGCCTCTGATATCGACGGCCTCTTCGTGCGGGTGGACGTGACCGATCCTTCGAGCGTCGCTGCGCTCTACTCCGCCGCCGCAGACCGGTTCGGCGGCATCGACGTCCTCTACAACAACGCGGGGATCATGCCCGCCGACGACGCGTCCGTCCTGGACACGGAGCTCGACGCGTGGAACCGCGTCCAGGCCGTGAACGCGACCGGCGTCTTCCTCTGCTGCAAGCACGGGATCCCGCACCTGCTCGACCGCGGCGGCGGCTCGGTGATCAACGTCGCGTCCTTCGTGGCCCTGATGGGCGCGGCCACGTCTCAGATCGCCTACACCGCCTCGAAAGGCGCAGTCCTGTCGATGTCGCGCGAGCTGGCGATCGAGTTCGCGCGGCGCGGAGTCCGGGTGAACGCTCTGTGCCCCGGCCCGGTGGAGACGCCGCTCCTGATGCGGCTGTTCGCCGACGACGTCGCCGCGTACGAGCGCCGCCGCGTCCATCTCCCGATGGGCCGGCTGGCGCAAGCGCGCGAGATCGCCGCGGCCGCGCTCTTCCTGGCGAGCGACGAGTCGTCTTACGTGACGGGCTCGACCTTCGTCGTCGACGGCGGGATTACCGCCGCCTACGTCACGCCCGAGTAGCCTCGCGATCCAGCGGCGCGCCTAGGCACCGACCAGTTCGCGGACGTCCTCTGGCGCGGGCTCGCGATCGGCCAAGGCGACTACTACGTCGAGGATCTCCGTCATCGGCAGAGCGAGGACATCGAGCGTGCCGCCGATGACCTCGGACGCAAGCTTCGCAGCAGCCCATGGATCGGTGGCCTCGAGCGCGATCGTCAGCGTCAGCTCGCCGGTCTCGGTGTTCTGGGAGACGACCGGGCCATTCTCGGGGTGCCGTACGAGCAGCGCGTCGAGACAACGCTCAGCGATCTCATCCGACAGCCCGTGGTGAGAGATCACTGCTGTGATTCGGTACTCCACTCAGCGCCCCTTCCACTTGAAGCCGTGCCGCCTGAGCTCGGCGATGAGGTTGTCCACGCCTCTCCTATCGGACGGCGTGGCCGCGCACCTGATCTTTCCTACTCCATTCGGTGCCAACAGCATCAATTTGTTTCCCCGTCCGGTCTTAACCGCTCTGAAGCCTTGGCGTTGGGCTTCCCGAATTACTGCTTCGTAGTCCTTTTTCAGCGACACCCGGGTTTCCTCCACCCTGAGAAGTCCGTCCGGGCGCTTTGTCAGTATGGCGACCACCTCGTTCTACTGACAAGCGCCCTCTACTGCTCAAAGGCCCGTCTGGTTGCAGCCAGCGGGCTTCGTCATCTTCGGCGCTCCTCCGGACGGATTTGTAGCCAGCTTCGGAAACCGGCCGAGTAGGTTAGGCCGGTGAAGGTCGTCGAGCTGTGCGTCTACGCGCTCGTCCTCGTGCCCGCGGCGGTGGTCGTCTGGCGGCGGCCGGTGGTCGCGCTCTATCTCTTCGTCGTCGGGCTGGCGCTGCACAACGCGGCTATGGCGGCGTTCTATGGCGCCAGCGTGCGCGGCTCCACGCTCACGGCGATCGCGGCCTGGAAGGAGATCCTGCTCGCGGTCGCGCTGCTGCGCGTAGCCCGCGACTCCGCACGGGCGCGGCGGCTACCCTTCACGCCTCGCCTCGTGGACGCGCTCGCGCTCGCGTTCGGCGCGCTCGTCGTCGTCTACGCGCTGGTCCCGCAGTCGACGCTGGGTGGAAGCGCCGGCCACCGGGCGGTCGCGCTTGCGCTTCGGCACGACCTCGTGCCGGTGGGCGCGTACTTCCTCGGCCGCGCCCTCAGGCTCACGGCGGACGACCTCCGAAGGCTCGCCTGGACGCTGCTCGGAACCGCCGCGGCCGTCGCGGCCGGGGGTCTCGTCGAGGTGTACGCCGTCTCGATCGGCTGGTGGCGCGGGAACGGAGTGATCGACTACTTCCACCGGCACCTCGGCTACGACTACCACGGCACCGGCCGCAGGCTCGAGCCGGGCGGCGCGGTCTACGGGCTCCCGGAGAACTTCATCTACAACGTCGGCGGGGACAAGCCGTTCGTCCGGCGGCTCGTCTCGACGTTCCTCAGCCCGCTCGCGAGCGCGTACCTGTTCGTCGTCGCGCTGCTCGTCGCGACGGCGCTCCGGCGGCATCGTGCGATCGTCGCTGCTCTCGCGACGGTCACCTTCGCCGGCCTGCTCTGGACGTTCACGCGCTCGTCGCTCGTCGCCCTTGCCGCCGGGCTCGTCGTACTTGCCGCGCTCCGCCGCAAGCCGCTCGAGCTCGGTGCGGCCGCCGTCGTCGTCGCGGTCGCGGTCGGCTGGGCGCACGTCTTCCCGAAGATCGGCCCGACGGGACACTTCACGAAGGTCGACGTCGCGTACCAGCACCGGATCGCGAAGGGCGGCCCGAGCTCGAAGTTCAGCGCGACGAGCCCGAACGAGCCGTCGCTCCACGAGCACTGGCGGAGCCTGAAGGACGGCGTCCATACGATGGCGCACCACCCGCAGGGCTACGGGCTCGGCAACGTCGGCCAGACCGCGTCCCGAACGGGCACGGCCCTGAAGGCTGGCGAGTCGAACTACACGGAGCTCGGCGTCGAGCTCGGCGTCCTCGGCGCGATCGTGTGGCTCGCGTGGGGGCTCGGGCTCTTCGCGCGGCTTGCCCGCCGCGGGCTCGCCGACCCGCGGGCTGCGGTCGTCGCCGCGGCGTTCGCCGCCATCCTCGCGCTCGCCGTCCAGACCGACGTGATCGGCGACCCGTGGGTCGCGTACTGCGTGTGGGCGCTTGCGGGCGCTGCCATCGACCGCAGCCGAACCTAGGCTTCGCACCGTGCAGGACGCCGACCGCGAGAAGCGCCTCGCCGCCGAAGCCGCGGCGCAGCTCGTGCCGGACGGCGCGCGTGTCGGGCTCGGCACGGGCTCGACGGTCGCGTACCTCCTGCCGGCGCTCGCGGCGCGCGGCCTCGACGTGCGTTGCGTCGCGACCAGCGCCGCCACCGAGCGCGCCGCACGCGACGTCGGCCTCGCGCTCTCCACGCTCGACGAGCTCGGCCGGCTGGACATCGCCATCGACGGCGCCGACCAGGTCGACCCGGCGGGCTGGCTCGTCAAGGGCGGTGGCGGAGCGCACACGCGCGAGAAGATCGTCGCCGCCGCGGCCGACCGCTTCGTCGTGGTCGTCTCGTCCGACAAGCTGGTCGACGCGCTCCATCCGCCGATCCCGCTCGAGGTGCTCCGCTTCGGGGCCGCGGCGACGCTCGCCGCAGTCGCGCCGGCCGAGCTGCGCGACGCGTCTCCGAGCCCGGACGGGAACCTCATCGCCGACTACCTCGGCCCGATCGACGATCCGCGAGCGCTCGCCGCGCGTCTCGCCGCGGCCCCGGGAGTCGTGGAGCACGGCCTGTTCCCTCCTGAGCTCGTCACCGAGGTTTTGATCGGTCGAGGCGCGGAGGTCGAGCGGGTCGCGACGTGACTAAGCGAGCCTTCTCGCGAGCGCTACTCGTACGATGCGACGCCGTGAGCGAGAGGCAGACGCAGGCCGAGACGATTCGGGCCTTCGGGCTCGGCGACGAGGACGTTGCGGCGTGGCACGCGAGTGGGCTCGGCGACGCCGAGTTCGTCGACTGGCTGACTGATCGCGTCGCTCGACGGCCGAGCGGCAGCCGCGCGCGCGAGGTCTACGGCGCCGAGGAGATCCACGACTGGGCGAGACGGGCGATCCTGGACGCGCTCGCGCTGGGGCCGGACGACCATCTCCTCGACGTGGGCTGCGGCGGCGGACTGCTCCTTCGCGACGCGCTCGCCACCGGAGCTGCCGCGACGGGGATCGATCACAGCGACGAGATGGTCGCGCTCGCGCGGGAGCGCGCCCCGGGCGCGGAAGTCATCGTCGGGCAGGCCGAGCGTCTGCCGTTCGAGGACCACGCGTTCACCGCCGTCGCGATGTCGGTCGTCTTCTTCTTCCTCGACGATCCCGTTCGGGTGCTCCGGGAATGCCGTCGCGTGCTCGCTCGCTCCGGTCGGCTCGCGGTCTACACCACCGGGCCGGAGCTCCGCGGGACGCCGGCCGCGCCCGAGCCGCTCGCGAGCCGCGGCCACTTCTACACGGACGCGGAGCTGGGCGGGCTCGCGGAGGAGGCCGGGTTCGGCGACGTCGCCGTCCGGAACGAGAGCGGCGGGCAGATCTTGAGCGCGCGCGCGTACTAACCTCCCGCCATGTCCCCGATCTCGCGCGGCTTCCACGGCCGCCGCCGCGACGAGGCCGATCCCGCGCGCGTGCCGCCCGGCCAGTACGTGACCGACGACTTTCCGGTTCTCTCGGCCGGCCCGACGCCGCACCATCCGATCGACTGGTGGAGCTTCACGATCCAGGGGGCGGTCGACGAGCCGGTGTCGTGGACGTGGGACGAGCTCCGCGCGCTGCCGAGCGAGACCGTCACCGTCGACATCCACTGCGTCACCAAGTGGTCGAAGCTGGACACGACCTGGACGGGCGTGTCCCTCGACACCCTCCTCGACGGAATCGACACGACTGCCGAGTACGTGACCGCTTTCAGCGACGGCGGCTACACGACGAACCTGCCGCTCGACGACGTACGCGACGGCAAGGCGTGGGTCGCGTACGAGTACGAGGGCGAGCCGCTCGAGCCCGAGCACGGCGGGCCGGCGCGCCTGCTCGTCCCGCACCTCTACTTCTGGAAGAGCGCGAAGTGGGTGCGCGGCCTCGAGCTGCGGCAGGACGACGAGCCGGGCTTCTGGGAGACCTACGGCTACCACAACTACGGCGACCCGTGGAAAGAGCAGCGCTACCAAGGCGACTGACGTGGCAGCTCGCGAAGGTCGTCGAGCTCCGCGACGAGACGCCGCGCGTCCGCAGCATCGTCCTCGAGTCCCCCCACTGGCCCGGGCACCGCCCCGGGCAGCACGTCGACGTGCGGCTCACCGCCGAGGACGGCTACCAGGCGCAGCGGAGCTACTCGCTCGCCTCGGCCCCCGAGGACGACCACCAGCTGCTGACCGTCGAGCGGCTCGAGGACGGCGAGGTCTCGCCGTACCTCACCGACGAGCTCCGCCCCGGCGACGAGCTCGAGCTGCGCGGGCCGATCGGCGGTTACTTCGTCTGGGAGGAGTCGATGGGAGGGCCGCTGCTGCTCGTCGCGGGCGGCTCGGGCGTCGTGCCGTTCCGGGCGATGCTGCGTCACCGTGTGGCCGCCGCCTGGGACTACGTGCCCGTGCGGCTCCTCTACTCGTCGCGGTCGCTCGACGACGTGATCTACCGCGAGGAGCTCGAGCAGCTCGACGTGGAGGTCGTGCTCACGCTCACGCGCCGGCGGCCGGCGGCCTGGATGGGGTACCGGCGCCGGGTCGACGAGACGATGCTACGCGACGTGGCCTGGCCGCCGGAGGAGGAGCCGCTCGTGTACGTCTGCGGGCCGACGCCGTTCGTCGAGCTCGCGGCGGGGACGCTCGTCACGCTCGGCCACGACCCGGCGCGGATCAAGACCGAGCGGTTCGGGCCGACGGGAGGTCGCTGATGGACGCGCTCGACGGCAACGCGATCGCCGGCCTGCTGGTCGAGGTCTTCGGCGACGAGAGGACGACGAGCCGCGGCACCTGCGGGAGCTGCGGCGCGAGCGGCCCCGTCGCCGAGCTCGCCGTCTACGTGCGTGCGCCGGGCACCGTCGTCCGGTGCCGGGCCTGCGAGAGCGTGCTGATGGTGTTCGTCGAAGTGCACGGCGTCACGTGCGTCGACCTGCGCGGTCTTGCCGCGCTCGAATGATCTCGACCTCGGTCGTCGGGAGCTACCCGCAGCCGAGCTGGCTGATCGACCGCGAGCGGCTCGGCGAGCGCCTGCCGCCTCGCGTGCGCGCGCGTGAGCTCTGGCGCGTGGCCGAGCCGTTCCTCGAGGAGGCGCAGGACGACGCGACGCGCCTGGCCGTCCAGGACATGGAGCTCGCGGGCGTGGACGTGATCACGGACGGCGAGATGCGCCGCGAGAGCTACTCGAACCGCTTCGCGACCGAGCTCGACGGCCTCGACCTCGACACGCCCGGCGTCGCCCTCGACCGCACGGGCCACGAGAACCCGGTCCCGCGCGTCGTCGGCCCGATCCGCCGCCGGCGGCCGGTCGAGGTTCGCGACGTCGAGTTCCTGCGATCGATCACCGACCGCCGGATCAAGATCACCGTGCCCGGCCCGTTCACCATGGCCCAGCAAGCGCAGGACGACCACTACCGCGACGGCCGGAGCCTCGCGCTCGCCTACGCCGAGGCCGTGAACGAGGAGCTGCACGACCTTAAGGCCGCGGGAGCCGACATCGTGCAGGTCGACGAGCCGTATCTGCAGGCGCGGCCGGAGGCGGCGCGCGAGTACGCGGTCGAGGCGATCGACCGCGCCCTCGACGGGATCGGCGGCGAGACCGTCCTCCACACCTGCTTCGGCTACGCGGCGATCGTCCACGACAAGCCGAGCGGCTATCCGTTCCTCCGCGAGCTGAACGACTGCGCGGCGACGCATCTATCGCTCGAAGCGGCGCAGCCGAACCTCGACCCCGAGGTCCTTCGCGACGTCCCCGGCAAGACGATCCTCTGGGGCGTCCTCGACCTCGGCGCCGAGGAGGTCGAGACGCCGGAGCTCGTCGCCGAGCGCCTGCGCGGAGCCCTCGCGGTCTTGGGGCCCGAGCGGCTCGCGGCCGCGCCGGACTGCGGGATGAAGTACCTCCCGCGCGAGCGCGCGTTCCGTAAGCTCGCTGCGATGGTCGCCGGCGCCCGCGTCGTCAGCGAAGAGCTTGGCCTCTAGGCCGGTCAGCCGGATCGGCCGCGCGTATCCCGACCGGGTCGAGGTGCGCGGGCGCGACCTCGCCGGCGACCTGATGGGCCGCGTCTCCTTCACGGAGCACTTCCACCTCCTGCTCACCGGCGACGAGCCGACTGGCGACCAGCGCTTCTTCCTCGATCTCGTCCTCGTCTCGATCGCGGAGCACGGGCTGATGCCGTCCAACGTCGCCGCGCGGATGACGCTCGCCGCCGACCCGGGGTCGCTGCACGGCGCCGTCGCGGCCGGGATCCTCGGGTGCGGTCCGGTCGTCCTCGGCACCTCTGAGGAGTGCGCGCGGCTGCTCGCGGCCGGCGGCGAGCCGAAGGCGATCGTGCGCGAGTACCGCGAGTCGGGCCGGAGGATCCCGGGCTTCGGCCACCCGGTCCACAAGCCGGTCGATCCGCGCGCGGAGCGGATCCTGGAGCTCGCCGACGAGCGCGGTGTCAGCGGGCGGCACGTCGCCCTCGCCCGCGCGCTGCGCGACGAGGTGCAGCTGACGATGAACGTCGCGATGCCGATCGCGGCCGTCCTGCTCGACCTCGGGTTCCCGCCGGTCGCCGCGAAGGCGGTCCCGATCCTCGCCCGGACGGCGAGCCTGCTCGCCCACCTCGCCGAGGAGCAGGAGCAGCCGATCGGGCTCGTGCTCGCGCGCGCCGCCGAGGAGGCGACCGAGCACGGCGACTGACCCCGAGCGGCTGCCGTGGGACGAGCAGCTCGCCCTCGACGACGCGAGCTACCGGGCGCAGCTGGCCTACCTCCTCGAGCGCTCGCCGTTCTACCGCGAGAAGCTGGCCGGAGCGGACACGTCCGGGGGTCTGACCCGGATCGCGGAGCTCCCGCTCACCGAGAAGGACGAGCTCAGGGCGACGCGGACGCCCGAGAACCCAATCGGCGCGCACCTCTGCGTCGGCCCGCGCGAGATCGTCCGCATCTACTCGACGAGCGGCACCACCGGCACGCCGAGCTACATCCCGCTGACGGGCCGCGACCTCGAGAATTGGGTCGCGGGATCGGCTCGCAGCTACGCGGCCTCGGGCCTCGCGGCGGGGGATCGCGTCGTGACGACGTACAACGCGGGGCCGTTCGTCGCCGGTGCGGCGCTCGACGCCTTCGAGCGGATCGGCGTCTCGCACGTCCCGATCGGCACGAGCGGGAGCGAGCGCTTGCTCCAGACGATCGAGCGGCTGCGGCCGGACGCAGTCGTGCTCACGCCGTCGTACGCGGCGCACCTCCTCGAGCTCGCCGACTTGCGCGGGTCGAGCGTCCGCCGCGTCCTGGTCGCCGGCGAGCCGGGCGGCGGCGAGCCGGCCTTCCGCGCGAAGCTCGAGGAGGGCTGGGGCGCGCAGGTGACCGAGGCGATGGGCGTCGGCGACGTCGGGCCGTCGCTCTGGGGCGAGTGCGAGGAGCAGGACGGGATGCACCTCGGCGCGCGCGGGTTCGTCCACGCCGAGCTGATCGATCCCGAGACGGGCGCGGCGCTCCCGCTGGACGACGGCGCGAGCGGCGAGCTCGTGCTGACGCACCTCCGGCACCGGGCTGCGCCGCTCCTTCGCTTCCGGACGCGCGACCACGTCGAGGTGCGGACGAGCCCGTGCCGATGCGGCCGGACCGGCCCGCGCATCCGCTGTGTCGGCCGCACCGACGACATGCTCATCGTCCGCGGCGTCAACGTCTTCCCCTCGGCGATCCGCGAGGTCGTGGCCGGCTTCGCCCCCGACGTCAGCGGCCACGTCCTCGTCAAGCCTGCGGCGCCCGGGGTGAAGCAGGAGCCGCCGCTTCCGGTCGCGGTCGAGCTCCAGCGCGGCGTCGAACCTGCCGCCACCCTCGCCGAAGAGATCCGCGAGCGGCTGCGGGGCGCGCTCGTCGTCTCCACGCGCGTCGAGCTCGTCCCGTTCGGGACCTTGCAGCGGAGCGAGTACAAATCCAGACTCCTGCAACGGCGATGAGGAAGCTCCAGACCCAGGGCGTCCACCACATCACGCTTGTCGGCGTCGACCGCCAGACGTCGATCGACTTCTGGGAGGGCGTCCTCGGAATGCCGTTCGTGTTCGAGCAGCCGAACCTCGACAACGCCTCGGAGAGCCACCTCTACTTCGACCCGGGCGACGGCCGCCTCGTCACGGTCTTCACCGACGAGGAGCGGAAGACCGACCAGGCGCGCGCGGCGGCGATCAGGGAGGCGAAGGAGGCCGGTCACGTCCACCACCTCGCCTTCGCGCTCTCGCAGGCGACGTTCGGACAGACCGTCGCCCGGCTCGACGAGCGGGAGATCCGGCACAGCGGCGTCAAGGACCGCGGCTTCATGGACTCGATCTACTTCGAGGACCCGCTCGGCCTGCTGATCGAGCTCGCGTCGTACCGGTTCGAGCCGCCGTTCGGCTACACCCACGCGGACGTCCTGCTCGAGGCGCACAGGCTCCGCGTCGGGCGCGGCGACTACAACATCGCGCCCGAGCACCTCGCCGACGCGATCGAGGCGCTCGTCGAGCGGTCGCGCGGCTCGCTCTCCGACGACCGATCGCCCAGGAATCCGTACCGCTAGACGGGGAGGACCAGATGGCCGGCTACACCCTGAACATCCTCAAGCCGAGCGTGAACAACCTGACCGTACGGATCTTCGTGCGCGCGGCCGGGCTCGACTGCGACGAGGTCGACGTGTGGGGCAAGACGACGAGCCCCGAGTACCTGGCGAAGTACCCGGCCCACCTCACGCCGCTGCTGGAGGAGGAGGGGCTGCCGCGGGGCGCGCTCGGCGAGAGCTGCGCGATCATGCAGTACCTCTGCAACAAGCACGGCCTCGACCGGTTCTACCCGCGCGATCCCGGCGAGCGGGCGGTGGTCGACAACGCGATGTTCTACTTGGTCGGAACCTTCTACCCGCTACTCACGCGGGCGACGTATCCGACGCTCGGGTTCCCGCAGTACCCCGGCGAGGTCGGCACCTCCGAGGCCGGTGACGACATGAAGGCGAAGGCGCAGTCGGACGCCGAGGACGCGCTCGCCGATCCGCTCGACGTCTTCCACTCGTTCTTCATGGACGGCAAGCCGTTCATCG
>Ga0081539_10000884_pt1 | contig 57334 bp, 49 predicted proteins | sample TabmetS4T2R2_FD_71023 | JGI IMG/M metagenome (GOLD analysis project Ga0081539, IMG submission 71023) | Tabebuia heterophylla rhizosphere microbial communities from the University of Puerto Rico - S4T2R2 | ecosystem: Host-associated > Plants > Roots > Rhizosphere ...
CCAATCGCACCGGCACGTCCGGCGCCGGGCCAAACATCCCGGCATAAAAAGCCCGCGCCGCGCCGGTGAAAGCGATCAAAGCCTCAGCTCGTTTGCGTTCCTCCGCGCCCGCGCCTTTTTCCGCGAACACTGCGATTCCTTTGCCGTCGGCCGCTCCTTCGATCCGGTCCCAATCACCCTGAACAAAAAACGGCTGACCGTAGAGCGTCTGCTCGAACGAGAGAGTCGCGGTGTTGCCAGTCTTTTCCGCGCCGGATGAAATGACGTTTGGCAGATTCACCGTCAGATGAAACGGCGCGGTGTCGCCGCCGCGGACGGTGTAAGGCGTGTTGGGCATCGGATACCAAAATCCGAGCGGCAAAAACTGCGTGCCGATCGGACTGATCGACGCGAATCCCGAATTACTCTCAACCGAGAGCGAATAACTCACTGTCACCGCCGTCGAGCCTGACGGCGCCACGGGCGCGGGCAAAGAGATCTCGATTCGTTGTAGATCGCCGCGTGTTTCGGTACCCGGACGGAACGTGGCCGCCGCGCCTGCCACGGCCACTGACGCGACCTTCGCTTTTCCGTTCAAGCGCACGGTGAGTGTTCGTCCGGCGCTGCCGCCCACGTTGGTCGCATTCAGCGTTGCCACGACATTGAGCGTGCGTTCCGCTTGTTGCACGTTGGCCGCAATATCAAACGAATTGACCTGCCAGACGACGGGCGCTGCTGTTTGCGCCTCAACGTGCGCGCAGACCGAGAGCAAGACAATTAATAAAAGAAGCATTCGCATAATGAAGAGAAACTTTTGTGCTTTTTTGTGGCTCAACGAACCAGCTCGTGGATGTCGCGGATCATGAACAGCAACGACTCGAGGCGATCGAGTGGCAGCGCATTCGGACCATCCGACAGCGCCTTTTCCGGGCAGTCGTGAACCTCCATAAAAACCGCATCCACACCGCAGGCGACACCCGCGCGCGCGAGGGGTTCGATGTATTCCGCTTGACCGCCGGTTGCATGTCCGAGCCCGCCCGGCAGTTGCAGCGAATGCGTCACGTCAAACACGACCGGCACGCCGAAGCCGCGCATGATCGGCAGCGAACGCATGTCTACCACGAGGTTGTTATAACCAAAACTCGCGCCGCGTTCCGTCAACAGCAACTTCTCACCACCAGCTTCGCGAACTTTGTCGACGATATTTCGCGCGTCCTGCGGCGCGAGAAACTGTCCTTTCTTGATGTTCACTGCTCGGCCGGATTTCGCCGCCGCGACGATCAGATCAGTCTGCCGGCAAAGGAACGCCGGAATCTGCAAGACGTCCGCGACTTCCGCCACTCGCTCGACCTGCGACACGTCGTGCACGTCAGTCAGCACGGGAATGCCGAACTCGTCCTTGATCTGTTGCAGCACTTCGAGTCCGGGTTCCATTCCCAGGCCGCGGTAGCTGTGAATCGACGAACGGTTCGCTTTATCAAACGACGACTTGAAAACGAAACCGAGACCCGCGGCTCGCGCGCGCTGCAAGCACTCGCGCGCCATCATCGTCGCGTGCTGCGCACTCTCGATCACGCAGGGACCGGCAATGATCGTGAGCCGCCCGTCGCCAAACGTGACGTTGCCCACCGAGAACGGCTTTACCTTTGTCATAAACGCCAGCGAGTATACGTTATTCGTTTTTATCCGTCTTATCCGTGGCCCTTGTCTCGCGCAACTTCGCGATGTCGACGACCAGACGCCCCGACGGCGATTCCAAAGCGCCGCGCAAGGCCCTGAGGTCCGGCGCGCTGGTTATCGCGTGATGCTCGAGGCCGAGCCGCTCCGCCGTTTCGAGCAATTCACGGCGAAACTCGGCAGCGTTTGCCGGTCTCGCTGTCGGTTCTTTTTCCAGTGCGTGCAGCACGACGCGTTCGACGTCTTCGGGTATCGCGGCCACGATCTCGCGCGGCGCGCGCAGCGGATCGTTCTTGTGCTTGAGCGCGATCTCCAGCGGCGTCGCGCCGGTGAACGGCGCCATCCCGGTGAGCATCTCGTAAAGAATCACGCCGAGGCTGTAGACGTCAGCGGCGGGCGTCAGGTCGCGTCCTTCATACTGTTCGGGAGCCATGTAACGCGGCGTGCCGATCGGTGTGCCGGGCAGCGTGACCGCGGTCGCGTCTTCGTCACCAAACGCCTCCGCCGCGAGTTTCGCGATGCCGAAATCGAGCACCTTTACGACGGCGGGAGCGTTCGCACTCTGCGTCACCAGGATGTTCGACGGCTTCAGATCGCGATGAATGATTCCGGTTTCGTGTGCCGCGGCAACAGCGGCTGACGTTTGCAACGTGATGGAAGTCGCACGCGCGGTTTCGAGCGGTGCTTCCTTTGCGATGATGTCGCGCAGCGTACGGCCTTCCAGCAATTCCATCACCAGGTAAACATAGCCGTCCGCAGTCTGGCCGAAGTCAGTCACGGAAACGGCGTTGACGTGATGCAGCAACACAGCGGCGCGCGCTTCGAGCTGGAAACGAGTGCGCGCTGCTTCATTGTCGACAAACCGCGGGTGCAGGACTTTGATCGCCACCGGTCTGTCCATCAGCAGGTGCCGCGCACGATACACCACGCCCATGCCGCCTTCACCCAGGCGTTCTTCGAGGTGGTATTTCTCGTCGAGGGTCCGATTTGTGAGTGAATCGTAGTTTTGCAATCAATCACCACTGGTAGCACTCAAACGCTCGTGCATCACCAGATCGACCTCGCCATTCTTCTCCATCGAGGTCTCTGACTGCAAACGGTTCTCGTAAGCGGCACGGACAAAGGCTGCGAACAACGGATGGGCGTTGAGCGGTTTAGATTTGTATTCCGGATGAAACTGGCAGGCGACAAACCACGGATGCACCTCGCGCGCGAGCTCGATCATTTCCACAAACTTCCCGTCCGGCGAGACGCCACTGAAAACGAGTCCCTCGCGTTCGAGTCGCTGCCGGTATTCAGGATTGAACTCGTAACGATGACGATGACGCTCACTGATCTCTTCAGCGCCGTCGTAGATGTCGCGGACCAGCGAATTCGGCGCGAGCCGGCAGGGCCAGGCGCCGAGACGCATCGTCCCGCCTAACTCCTCCACTCCGACGAGGTCGCGCAACTTGAAAATGATCGGATGCGGCGTGTCGACGTCAAACTCGGTCGAGTCGGAGTCTTTCAGCTCGCAAACGTTGCGCGCGTATTCGAGACACGCCGTCTGCATGCCGAGACAGATGCCGAAGTATGGCGTCCGGCTTTTACGGGCGTAATAGATCGCGCGAATCATGCCGGCGACGCCGCGTTTGCCGAAGCCGCCCGGAACGAGGATCGCGTCGAAGTCGCGCAGGCGATCTTCGTAGTCGTCGTCCATCAACTCTTCCGACTCGATCCACTTCACGTCGACGCGCAGATTGTTCGCGACGCCGCCGTGCGTCAGTGCTTCGCGCAGCGACTTGTAAGAGTCTTCTAGCTCGACGTACTTGCCAACGATGGCGATCGACGTTTCGCCGCCCGAAGGTTCGCGAATCGTCGCCACCAGGTTTCGCCACTCGGAAAGATCCGCCTGCGGCGCCTGCGCTTCGAGACCGAGCTGCGCGACGATCAGATCGTCGAGGCCCTGCTCGTGAAACGCCAGCGGCACGTCGTAAATCGTGTCGACGTCCTGCGCGCTGATCACCGCTGACTCTTTCACGTTGCAGAAGAGCGCGATCTTGCCGCGCAGGTCGCGCGACAACGGTTTCTCTGAGCGGCACAGGAGAATGTCGGGCGCGATACCGATCTCGCGCAAATCGCGCACGGAGTGTTGCGTCGGTTTGGTTTTCAGCTCCCCGGCCGCGGCGATGTACGGCACGAGCGTGACGTGAATGAAGAGCGCGTTGCCGGCGCCTTCCTCGTTGCCCATCTGGCGAATCGCTTCGAGAAACGGCAGTGATTCGATGTCGCCGACCGTGCCGCCGATTTCGACGATGATCACGTCGAGCTGATCTTTTTCAGAAACTCTGCGGACCGCTTCTTTGATTTCGTTGGTGATGTGGGGAATGACCTGGATCGTTTTGCCGAGATAGTCGCCGCGGCGTTCTTTCTCGATCACGGAAAGATAGATTCGGCCGGTGGTCCAGTTGTTCGCCTGCGACAGGTGCGCGTGCGTGAAGCGTTCGTAGTGGCCGAGATCGAGATCGGTTTCGGCGCCATCGTCGGTGACGAACACTTCGCCGTGCTGGAAAGGCGACATCGTGCCGGGATCGACGTTGATGTACGGGTCGAGTTTGATGAGTGCGACGCGTAGTCCGCGACTTTCGAGCAAACAGCCAATCGAAGAAGCCGCGAGGCCTTTGCCGAGACTCGAAACCACACCGCCAGTGACGAAGATGTATTTAGGCATTTGCTCTCTCCCCTTTGGAGTTGTCGCCTTCGTTAGCACTTGATCCGGCTTCAGCTTCATCCGCAGCTGAACCCGCGTCGGGTGGTTCACCGGATCCCTGTTCGCCGTCGTAACGTCCTTGTTTGAGATCTTCCTGTGCTTCGACCGCCTTTTCCGTCGCCGGATCGAGTGCCTTTTGTAAAGCGACTAAACTCGCGCCGAGCAAGCCCGGACCTTCTTTTGCGCGTCGCTCGAACTCTTCGGTCGAGACGTCGTACGGCTTGCTGAGCTGATGCAAGCCAAACAGTCCACACAAAACGAGGAAGCCGATGATTCCGAGTCCAACCCAGTCGTTCATGCGTTTTGCAAGCTGAGTGCGGAGATTTGTGCTCTCACTTTCTCCAGGTCTGCGACCGTGTCGACGCCGATTGAAGTGCTGCAAGCCTCAACTACCTTGATCTTCACGCCGTGCGCGAGCGCGCGGAGTTGTTCGAGCGCTTCGATCTGCTCAAGCCGTGGTTGCGGCCACTTGGTAAACTCGAGCAACACGTCTTTGCGATAAACATACAGACCCGTGTGTTTGCGAAAGAGCTTCACCAGGTCGGGTTCTTCTGCAAAGGCGATTGCGGGCGAAGAGTTGTGTCGCTTCACGGCGTCGCGTGGAAACGGTATCGGCGACCGCGAAAAGTAAACCGCATTGTCGTCGTCGTCAACCACCACCTTCACCAGATCAAAATCCACCAACTCCGCGTATGTTTCGATCCGTTCCCACGTCGTGACGATACCTGCACCGCCACTCGGCTGGCGCAACTCCGCCGCCATCACGTCCACTGCTCTTTCAATCGTTTCCGGTGAGATCAGAGGCTCATCGCCTTGAACGTTCACGATGATTTCCGCTTCCGGGATCTGTTTCGCAACTTCCGCTACTCGATCCGTGCCGCTCGTGTGCTGATTGCTCGTCAACACAGCCTCAATTCCCCTCGCCCTCACCGCCGCGACAATCTCTTCGCTGTCCGTCGCCACGATGACGCGGTCTACGTTGCGCGCCGCCAGCGCACGTTCGGCGACCCAACAGACCATCGGTTTTCCAGCGATGTCGATTAATGCTTTTCCGGGTAAACGAGTAGAGGCGAAACGAGCGGGAATGATGGCGACGGTTGTGTGTTTGGGGATGTTTTGGGGTATGTCGCCCGTCTGATTCACGGGGTACCAGATTAGCCTGAGGCCGCGATTACTGTCAACGAAACTGAGCCACGGATGACAAGGATGAAAACAAAACGCGACAACTTCGGGCATCGTGCTTGCGATAATCAGCGCATTAAGGAGGAGGAAGTAAGTATGAATAAGGCACTGCTGTTTGGCGCCGGACTCGGCGCGGGCTCCGCCGCGATGTTTCTGCTCGATCCGGCTCGCGGCAAACGACGACGAGCGCTCGTGCGTGACAAGTTTGCGCTCGCCACTCGCATGACCGGCGACTGCTGGGAAACTACAACGCGCGACGTGAGTAACCGCACGCGCGGACTAATCTCTGAAATCAAATCACGGCTCTCATCCGAACAACCCGACGACGCCGTGCTCGTGGATCGCGTGCGCTCGAGGCTGGGCCGCGTGGTGTCGCATCCGTCCGTCATCAACGTCACTGTAAACGACGGTAACGTGACTCTAACCGGGCCGGTTCTCGCGGACGAAGTTCCGCACCTGTTGTCGTGCCTGAAGTGGGTGCACGGCGTCAAGGACATCACGAACAATCTTGAAGTTCACGAAGCAGCCGAAAATCATCCGGCGCTGCAAGGCGGTCGCGAACGCACTGGCAGCCGGTTCGAGTTTCTGCAGGAGAACTGGTCGCCAACCGCACGTCTACTCGCCGGCGCGGCCGGCGCATCGCTGGCCGTTTACGGCGGGACGCGACGCAGCGCGCTCGGCGCCGGCATCGGCGCGGCCGGTCTGCTGCTGATGACGCGCGGCATCGCGAATACGGATCTCACTCAGCTTGCGAGCCAGGCGTCGAAACAACTGCACCTCGGTGGCTCGTCCTACGACAGCACTCAATCGGGGTACGGGAATACTTACCCAACTGCGTAACGAAAGGGCTCGAACGATGTCAGAACAACAGTCACAGAAAAGCGGCGTCCGTTCCGACGCCCAGAAAAACGAGCGCGCACGCGAGGGTTACGATCCCATTCCGCCGGCGAACCCGGTCGCGGGCGCGTTTGGCGAACGCGAACGCGACACGCCAACCGATCAGGACACCGCGCTGGATCAAGCAGTCCGCAACCGAAATGACTGACCTTCTGTGTGTGTCCGTGTCTCTGTGAGTGTCGCTTGCGAACTGACGATGCCACAAAGACACGGATTACACGGACTCCGGCTATAATCTGTCTTCTGCTTTCACAGACCAGTAGCCCGGAGGATTCGTTTGCAGACGTCTCGCGCCGCCGTACTTACAAACTACGAAGCGCCACTCGAGCTCAGAGAGTTTCCCCTGCCGCCATTCATCGAACCCGGCGCCGCGCTCGTCAAGGTAAAACTCGCCGGCATCTGCGGCACCGACGTGCATCTTTGGCACGGCCAGCTTCCGATTCCCTTGCCTGTCATTCTCGGACACGAAACCGTCGGCACAATCGCGGAGCTCGGCGATGGACTGACGAAAGACTGGGCCGGCAACTCTTTGTCCGCAGGCGATCGAATTACGTGGAGCTCCTCGATCAACTGCGGCGAGTGTTACTACTGTCGCGTCAAACCCGAGCCGACCCGTTGTCTAAAACGAAAAGCCTATGGCATCTCGTACGACTGCAGCGTCGCGCCGCACCTGTTCGGCGGCTACGCCGATTACATTTACCTGCGCGCCGGAACCGCCATCTTCAAGATTCCCGAACAGCTACCGACCGAAGCCGTCGTCGGCGCGGGTTGTGCGTTGACGACTTCACTGCACGGCATCGAACGAATCGGCGTCCGGATGGGCGACAACGTCGTGATCCAGGGCTCCGGGCCCGTTGGTCTGGCGTGTTTGGCGGTCGCGAAGGCGAGCGGCGCGGCGCAGATCATCGTCTTCGGTGGCCCACCGCATCGATTGCAAATCGCGAAACGCTTCGGCGCCGACGTTTGTATCGACGTCGACGAGACGTCTGTCGACGAGCGAAAGGCACGCGTGCTCGAGCTGACCGGCGGTTTTGGCGCGGACGTGGTGTTGGAATGCGTCGGCATTCCGCCGGTGGTGCCGGAAGGACTTGAACTCTGTCGTGACGGTGGGCGCTATCTCGTGCTCGGGCATTACGGCAACGCCGGCACGGTCGAGCTCAATCCGCACGTCATCACCAGAAAACAGCTAATGGTCGCGGGCTCGTGGGGATTCGAGCCGCGTCACACGAAGGCGGCGCTCGAGTTTTTGTCGCGCAGTCGCGAGCAGTTCCCTTTCGAACAACTCATCGCGCAACCGTTTCCCCTCGAACGTGCCTTCGAAGCACTGCAGGCAACCGCCTCGTGGACTACGGCCAAAAGCGCCATCGCGCCCTAACGGAGAACCAGATGCAGGTTTTTAAGAACTACGTCAACGGTGAATGGACCGATAGCAAGTCAGGCAAGACTTTTCCGAACATCAATCCTGCCAACACGGACGAAGTCGTCGGTACGTTCCAGGCTTCGAATGCTGACGACGTGAACGATGCCTGTGCCGCCGCCGCTGCCGCCCAACACGCGTGGGCCGAACTACCGGCCACGAAGCGCGGCGAATATCTCTTCAAAGCCGCCGAGTCTCTCGAAGCGCGGCTCCCGCAACTCGGCGAAGAGATGACGCGTGAAGAAGGCAAAACACTGCCGGAAGCAATCGGCGAAGTGAAACGCGCCATCAACATCTTTCGTTATTTCGGCGGCGAAGGTTCGCGCCAGTTTACTTACCAGGTTCCCTCGGAGCGCGAGAACGTCGTCTGTTACACGATTCGTAAACCACTCGGGACCGTAGCGCTCATCACGCCGTGGAATTTTCCGAGTGCCATTCCCGCGTGGAAGCTGGCGCCCGCACTCGTCGCGGGAAACACGGTAGTGCTGAAACCCGCATCGCTCGCGCCGCTCAGTTCGTATCGCCTGGTGGAAGCGCTGCATGAAGCGGGCGTGCCGCCCGGCGTGCTCAATTACGTCACGGGCAGCGGTGGTCTCGTCGGTGACGCGCTCACGAGTAATCCCTCCATCAAAGCAGTTTCCTTTACCGGCTCGACTTCCGTCGGCAACGCGCTCTACGAGAAAGTCTCGCCGCGAAAAATTCGCATTCAGCTCGAGATGGGCGGCAAGAACCCGACGGTCGTTCTGGCTGATGCCGACCTGGATTACGCGGCCGACACGCTGATCAACGGCGCGTTCTTCTCGACCGGCCAGAAGTGCACGGCCTGTAGTCGCGCCCTTGTCGAGCGATCGATTTACGAACCGCTCGTCGCGAAACTGGTCGAGAAGACGCGTACGCTCAAAGTGGGAAACGGTCTCGAGCAGGGCGTGCACATCGGTCCGGCCGTCGACGCGGATCAGCTCAAAACCGATCTGGATTACATCGAGCTCGCGCAGCGCGAAGGCGCGCAGTTGTTGTGCGGCGGGAAACGGCTTACCGGCGGCAGCTACGACAAAGGCTTCTTCATCGAGCCGACGATTTTCAGAGGCGTTACGTGCGAGATGCGCATCGCGCAGGAAGAAGTTTTCGGGCCAGTGCTGGCGTTAATGGCTGCTGAAGATTTCGACGACGCGTTGCGGATGGCGAACGACGTGCGCTTCGGCCTTTCCGCTTCGATCATTTCAAAGGACCTGACGCGCGTGCACCAGTTCATCAACCGCATCGAAGCGGGTTTGATCACCGTGAACCTTCCGACCGCGGGTGTCGAGTATCAACTGCCGTTTGGCGGCACAAAGGAATCGAGCTACGGCATGCGCGAGCAAGGCCCGCAGGCACTGGATTTCTACACGGAGACCCGCACGGTTTATCTGAAGTACACCCAATGAAGTTCGCCGCAGCGCGACCGTCGTCTCGTTTGTGCTTCTTGTGCCTCTTTGTGGCTAAGACTTGTGCTTCAAGTGATACGGCACGCTGGTCACGATCACGCCCTGCCTGAACAGCAGCGCGCCCTTCAGCAGCAGCGAGCTTTGATTGTGCAGGATGTGTTGCCACCACTTCGCCGGAATGAACTCCGGCAGCACCACCGTGATCACGTCGTCGTTTTCCTGCCGCTCCAGCCGCTTGATGTATTTCAGCAGCGGCCGCGTCAGCTCGCGATACGGCGACGGCAACACGACGAGTTTCACGCCCGCGCCCCAACGCTGCCATTTCTCTCGTAACTTCGCCGTCGCCTCTTCTTCAAAATCGACGTAGACAGCCGTCACGTGGTTGTCGCGCGAGATCGACTTCGCGTATTCGAGCGCCGTAATCGTGCCGCGATGCAGGCCTGAAATGGGCACCACCACACTGTGCCTGATCGGGTGCAACTGCTGGAGACCCTCCATCGAAAGTTGCTTCGCCACGTCGACGTAGTGCGCGTGAATCTCGCGGAAGAAAAGCACCAGCAATGGAACCACCACCACCACGATCCATGCGCCGTGAATGAACTTCGTGACGATGAAGACGCACAGCACGACGAACGTCGCCACCGCGCCGACGGCATTGATCACGATCGACTTCTTCCAGCGCGGGCTCTTCGTCGAGTACCAGCGGCGCACCATACCGAGCTGCGACAGCGTAAACGAGAGAAACACGCCGACGGCGTAAAGCGGAATCAAACGGCTCGTGTCGCCGGCGAAAGCGACCACCAGGATGCTCGAGAAAATCGCGAGGAGGATGATGCCGTTGGAAAACACGAGCTTGTCGCCGCGGTTGGCAAACTGTCGCGGCAGGAAACGATCGCGCGCCAGCAGCGACGACAGACGCGGAAAATCAGCGAACGAAGTGTTCGCCGCCAGCACGAGAATCGCCGCCGTCGCTGCCTGCACGACGTAGTAAAACCAGCCCAGCCGCCCGGTGAACATGATGCGCGCGAATTGCGAGATCACGGTCTCGCTCTCGTGCGGATGGACCTGGTAGAGATAGGCCATCACGCTCGTGCCGAGAAACATCGTCGTCAACAAAGCCGCCATCCAGACGAGCGTCGTCGCGGCGTTTTGCGCTTCGGGTTTCTTGAAAGCCGGCACGCCGTTCGAGATCGCTTCGATGCCGGTGAGCGCCGCACAGCCGTTTGAAAACGCGCCCAGCAACAGCAAGGTCGTGAGTGGTTGCAGTCGATAACCTTCAGCCGTTTTCAAATCTTCCGCGCTCGGCACCGGCGCGGCACCGCCGTACGCCCAGTAATGAAAAAGACCGTAGCCGATCATCAGCAGAAAGCTGACCACGAAAACGTAAGTCGGCGCGGCGAAGAGCGCGCCCGATTCGCGCACGCCGCGCAGGTTTGCCAGCGCGATGAACAGGATGAACCCGAGACACAGAATCACCTTGTGATCGTTGAGCCAGGCGAAACGTGTCCCCTGCGCGGCCGACGTGATCGCGGCCACGCCCGCCGCGATCGATACCGATACCGTCAGCACGTAATCGACCAGCAACGAGGCGGCGGCCACGAGTCCCGGCGTGGTACCGAGGTTTTCTTTGGCTACGATGTAAGCGCCACCGCCCGACGGGTACGCGTGAATGGTCTGCCGGTAACTGATCGCCACGATCGCCAGCAGCATCGCGATGCCGGCTGAAACCGGCAGCACGTAATAAAACGATTGACCGTGCGTTGCGGCCGCCGCGACCGCCAGGACGAGCAGGATTTCTTCCGTTGCGTAAGCCGTTGACGACAACGCGTCGGAAGAGAAAACAGCGAGCGCGGTTTTCTTCGTCAGGCGTTCGTGCGCGGCCTGTTCGGTCTTAAGCGCCCTGCCGATGATGAAACGTTTCAGTTCTGCTGCCACCAGGTTCTCCTGAATTTTTTATTAGCTCCAACGTTCAGCCGCGAGAATCGCCTCACGCTCGACACGATTCAGCAAAAGCGTTCTGGTTCGCGGCACCTCGCCTCTCGTCCACAGGTAATTAGCGAGCAGCCGTCGTGCTTCCTCGGTCCAGAACGAACTTTCGAACGGCACCCGGCGCCGCGTGAGACGTTCGACGTAATCCACCACTTCCTGATCGATCTGCACCAATACTTCGTGCTGAGAACCGCTCGGGCTCACGACCGTGAACCGTCGCTGTTCGGCGAACTGCCATTCGTTGTTGTCGGGATCGAGTATCGAGAAGCCGTTCATCGTGACGGTTTCAGTTGGGAGAGGAGCGGACGGGGATTTATCGGATCTCGCCAGCGCCGCGGCCACAGCGTGTCGCAACGTTTCGGGCGTCATCGGCTTGCGCACAAAATCAGCCGCGCCCAGCTTCATCGCGTCGACTGCCAGTTCGATCGAGGCGTAAGCCGTCGCCATCACGACTCGCGCTTCTGGATCCGTCTGCTTGAGCCGGCGCAACGTTTCCAGCCCGTCGATACCGGGCATGCGCTGGTCCAGCACAACCACGTCCCAAGCGGAACCGTCGCCGTAAAGCTTCAACCCGGCGCACCCATCACTCGCCTCGCCCACCGTGTACCGGGCGGTTTCCAGCGTGAGCCGCATCATGCGGCGAATGTGCTCTTCGTCATCGATGATTAAAATGCGTTCAGACATGGCAATGTAAAAGTAAAAGTCGACCCTTCTCCCGACTCGGATTGCGCGCTGATCTGTCCGCCGTGCGCTTCGACGATCAGCCGCGAGATCGCCAGCCCGAGACCGGCGCCACCCGTCGGCGCACCCGGCACCTGCACAAACTTGTCGAAGATGTGCGACAGGTATTCGGCGGGAATACCGATGCCGGTGTCGGCAATTGACACCGCGACGTAATGACCACGTTGCGCCGCGCTGATTTTGATCTCGCCTTGCCTGGTGTAACGGATGGCATTGACGACCAGGTTTGCGATCACGCGGGCGATTTGCGAGCGATCGGCAAGCACGGCCGGTAGATCCCGCGTCGTCTCGACAATGAACTTCAATCCCTTCGCTTCGACTTGTGCCCGCAGCTCCTCGGCTTCGTGCAAAAGCAACTCGCGAATATCGGTTGCTTGCAGTTGCGGCTGACTCTCACCAGCCTCGATGCGCGACAGGTCGAGCAGGTCGCGCATCAACTTGTCGAGCCGTTCGCAATCCTCACGACACGCACTCAGCACTTCCGTCTGTTTGTCGTTGAGCTCGCCGGCGGCGCCTTCCAGCAACAGGTGCACCCCCATCTGCACGCTCGTCAGCGGCGTCCGCAGTTCGTGCGAAGCCGTCGAGATGAACTCCGATTTGAGCCGATCGATCTCGCGCAAGTGGGTGATGTCTTCGAGCAGCGTGACCGCGCCGAGCAGGTGTTTCGCACTGTCGCGCATCGGTGTGGTACGCACGCGAAAGGCGCGCTCGGATCCGTCGACCGCGAGCGGCAGCACTTGCGACATTCCCTCGCCCGCAACCGGCCGCTGCGATTCAATGGCTTCGGCGACCGCGCCCGCGATGCGCCCATCGCGCGCGATCTCGCCCACGTGTTTGCCGCTGTTCTGCTGCTCCGCGCCGAAGATCTCTTCCGCCGCCGGATTGAGTTTGGTGACGCGACCGTCTTCGTCGGTGACGATGACGGGATCGTAGAGCGAGTCGATGGCCGCTTCGGTGGTTTGCTGGGCGACGATCAGTTTGCCCAGGTCGGAGTTGCGCAATTGGCGAATGCGCGCGGCCATCCGGTTGTATTCGGCAGCGAGCACGCCGACTTCGTCGTGCGAATCGACACTGACTTTGGCGTCGAGATCACCACCAGCGATGCGCGTCGTCGCCGCGGTCAACTCGCGCAAGGGCGCGATAATTCGATTCGACAAGATAAACGCGAGGATCACGCCGGCGGTCACGAGCGTGCCTGCGATTAACAGCGTGCGGTAAAACCAGAGCTGGGCCACACTCGCTGCCGCTTCCGATTTCGCCAGCATCGCGCGCTGGTTGAGTTGCAAGAGGTGCTCGCAGTCCGCCCGGAGTTTGTTGAACTGCGGTTCGAGCTGCGTGAAATACTCGTCGCGCTCGCCGAAGTCCGCGCGGTTTCGCGCGGTGGTTTGCGCCAAGAACCGGTCAAACATGTGGTAGTAAGCATCGCGATCGCGACGGATGTTTTCGATGGCCTCAGGCTCGCCGATCTCCGTGATGTTGTTTGCCGCCTTCTGAAAGTTTGCGTCGAAGCGGGTGCGGTGTTCGCGCAGTTGCGCGCTCCCTTTGTCAGTCGCGCCGAGCAGCGCAAACAACGCCGCCGAATCCTGCCGCTCGAGACTCTCCTTCATCTCCTGCGCGGCGACGACCGAGTCGTAGTTGTTCGCGATGATCCGGCGCGACACTCCGCCCATCTCACGCAGGCGCCACGCGCTCCACGCGCCCAGCACCACCAGCGCGGCCACAAAGACCAGATAACCGAGCAGCAGTTTCGTCCGTAAGCTCATGTTGTCTTTAGATCGAGCGGCACCACGTGCACGTTCGCGTCGCGCACCTCGTCGAGAAAGCGGTTGATGATCGAGCCGTGCAACAGAATGTCCCAACGCGAACGCGACGTTTGCCCAAACACGACGTGCGTGATGCCTTCACGCCGCGCGAAATCAATCAGCGCGTCCGCCACGCGACGCGACCGCAACTGCACCACGCGCGCGCCGAGGTCCTCGGCGAAGCGAACGTTCTCCGCTAACGCCGCGTAGTCTTCCGGCTTGATGCGGCCCATCTCTTCGGGGGGCGTCTGCACGTACACCGCGTACCAATCACCCGCAAACCGCCCCGCAATGCGCGAGCCCACGCGCAGCAACTTCTTCGCGCTCCCACGCGACGCCATCGCCACCATCACCTTCTCCGGAATCACCGCCCGCTCGAGTCCCTCCTGCTCGCGATACTCGTTCGACTTCCCCGACTCTTCAGTCGCGACCTGCCGCAGCGAGAGTTCGCGCAGCGCCGACAAGTTTCCCTTGCGGAAGAAGTTGTTGAGCGCCTGTTCGATCTTCACAATGTCGTAAATCTTTCCCTGCCGCAGACGCGTGCGCAGCGTGTCGACCGACACATCGACGTTCACCACCTCATCGGCGCGCCGCAGGAAATGGTCGGGGATGGTCTCGCGCACGTGCACTCCGGTCGTGCGGGTGATCACGTCGTTGAGCGATTCGAGGTGTTGAATGTTGACCGCGGTGATGACGGAAACTCCTGCGTCGAGCAGCTCGAGCACGTCCTGGTAGCGCTTGGGATTCTTCGAACCGGGCGCGTTCGTGTGGGCCAGCTCGTCGACGATCACGATCTCCGGATGACGCGCGACGACGGACTCGACGTCCATCTCTTCGAGCGTGACGCCGCGATACTCGATGCGCCGCGCGGGCACGCGTTCGAGATCGCCAATCATCGCATTTGTGTCTTCGCGGCCGTGTGTTTCCACGACGGCCACGACGATGTCGACGCCCTGCTTCTGTAGCAGGTGCGCGTCTTCAAGCATCTGGTAGGTCTTGCCGACACCGGGCGCCGCGCCGATGTAAACGCGCAGTCGTGGCTTCTCGCCGTCTTTGATTCGCGCGAGTAACGATTCCGCCGAATGCCGGTTGCCGTTTTCGCTCACCTTCGCAGCGGACGCCTTTCGTCCAGGGCCAGATTGAGTTCCAGCACGTTCACCCTCGGCTCGCCGAGAAAACCAAACTGCCGCCCTTCCGTGTGCGCGCTGACGATTTGTCGCAATTCGTCTTCACTCAGGCCGCGCTCGCGAGCGACACGCGGAATTTGAAATTCAGCGGCGGCGGGAGAAATGTGTGGGTCGAGTCCCGAACCGGAGGTCGTGATCAGGTCTACCGGAACCGGTTTGCCGGGGTTCTCGTTTTGCAGTTTTGCAACATCCGCCTTGACGCGGTCGATCAACTTCGGATTCAGCGGCCCAAGATTCGAGCCAGACGATGCGGACGCGTCGTAGTTTGCCGCTGACGGTCGCGAGCGAAAGTAACCCGGCGACACAAACGGCTGGCCAAGCAAACGCGAACCAATCACCGCTCCGTCGGCGCCCCGGATCAGTTGCCCGTTCGCGTTGTCGGGAAAGATCACCTGCGCCAGTCCCGTAATCACGAGTGGATACGCGACGCCAAACAAGACCGTCGTCACCATCGTCATCAAAACCGCGGTTATCAAATTCTTCATGCGAGTCCCAGCGCGTGAACGATCACGTCGATCACCTTTATCCCGATGAACGGCGCGACGATGCCGCCCAATCCGTAAATCAACAGGTTTCGTCGCAACAGCGCCGCCGCGCTCAGCGGCCGATACTTCACGCCTTTCAGCGCCAGCGGAATCAGCGCGACGATGATCAGCGCGTTGAAAATCACCGCCGACAGAATCGCCGACTGCGGCGTGCGCAGGCCCATCACGTTCAGCGCGTTCAGCACCGGAAACGCGCCCGCAAACATCGCCGGAATGATCGCAAAGTACTTGGCCACGTCGTTGGCAATCGAAAAGGTCGTGAGTGCGCCGCGCGTCATCAACAACTGCTTGCCGATCTCGACAATCTCGATCAGCTTCGTCGGGTTTGAATCGAGATCGACCATGTTGCCGGCTTCCTTCGCGGCTTGCGTGCCGGTGTTCATCGCGACGCCAACGTCGGCCTGGGCCAACGCGGGCGCATCGTTCGTTCCGTCGCCCGTCATGGCCACCAGCTTGCCGCCTTCCTGTTCGCGTTTGATCAGCGCCATCTTGTCTTCGGGCGTGGCCTGGGCGAGGAAATCGTCGACGCCTGCTTCGCGCGCGATCGTTGCGGCGGTGAGCGGGTTATCGCCGGTGATCATCACGGTCCTGATACCCATCTGGCGCATCTGGTTGAAACGCTCGGCCATTCCGCCCTTGATGATGTCTTTGAGTTGAATCACGCCGAGTGGCAGTTTATCTTCGGCAACGACTAAGGGCGTGCCACCTTCGCGCGAGATGCGTTCGACAATCGTGGTCAGATCACTTGTCAGGTGAGCACCATGGCCGTCGAGATACTTCTGAATCGCGTCGGCCGCACCTTTGCGAATCTCTCGGCTGTCGAAATCCACGCCCGACATTCGCGTTTGCGCGGTGAACGGGACGAACGTCGCTTCGTGGGGCGCGAGCTCGCGGCCGCGCAAACCGTATCGTTCTTTCGCCAGCACGACGATCGAGCGGCCTTCCGGAGTTTCATCTGCGAGCGACGACAGTTGCGCTGCTTCCGCCAGTTCAGTCTCGTCAACACCGGGCAGCGGAATGAACGCGGTTGCCTGCCGATTGCCGAGCGTGATCGTGCCGGTCTTATCGAGCAGCAGCGTGTTCACGTCGCCGGCGGCTTCGACCGCGCGGCCCGACATCGCGAGCACGTTGTGTTGAATCAGGCGATCCATGCCGGCGATGCCGATCGCGGAAAGCAGTCCGCCGATCGTGGTTGGAATCAGGCAGACCAACAGTGAGACGAGCACGAAGATCGTTTGCCGCGCGTTGGAGTAAATCGCGAACGGCTGGAGCGTGACGACTGCCAGCAGGAAGATGATCGTCAGGCCGGCCAGCAGGATGTTGAGCGCGATCTCGTTTGGAGTCTTTTGTCGGGAAGCGCCCTCGACCAGCGCGATCATGCGGTCGATGAACGTCTCGCCGGGGTTCGAAGTGATGCGCACCTTGATCTGGTCGGAAAGCACGCGTGTGCCGCCGGTCACCGCGGATCGATCGCCGCCAGCCTCACGAATCACCGGCGCGCTCTCGCCGGTGATTGCCGATTCATCCACCGACGCGACGCCTGCGACGATCTCGCCGTCGCCGGGAATGAACTCGCCCGCGGAGACGATTACGAGATCGTTCTTGCGCAGTTGCGGCGCGGGCACGTCTTCGGTCAGCGAAGCTGAAAGAACGCGGTGCGCGATCGTTTCCGTCTTTGCTTTGCGCAGGTTGTCGGCTTGCGCTTTCCCGCGGCCTTCGGCCATTGCTTCGGCGAAGTTTGCAAACAGAACCGTGAACCACAGCCACAGCGTGATTTGAATCTCGAACGCGCCGTGCGGTCCGCGGATCATTTGGAGGGTGGTGAGCACACTACCGGCCTCCACCACGAACATGACCGGGTTGCCCATCATCTTGCGCGGGTTCAGCTTGACAAACGCATCGAGGACCGCGCGCTTGATGATTCGTCCGTTCCAAATCTGTGTGTATCTGCGGTCACTCATACAGCAACAGGTGTTCGACGATTGGCCCCAGACTCAACGCCGGAAAGAACGTCAACGCGCCGACGATCACGATCACGCTGACGAGCAGCGTCGTGAACAGCGGCGTCGTGACCGGAAACGTCCCGAGCGACGGCGGGACGATCTTCTTGCTCGCCAGATTTCCTGCAATGGCGAGCATCGGGATGATCATGAAAAACCTTCCCACCAGCATCGCAATCCCAATACTCGTGTTGTACCAGTAGGTGTTCGCTGAAATTCCGGCGAAGGCGGACCCGTTGTTTCCCGTCCCCGAAGTGAACGCGTAAAGAATTTCCGACAGCCCGTGTGGTCCGGGGTTGTTGAGTTGCGAAGTGCCGAAGCTCGGCGAGACTGCGGAGACCGCCGTCAGCACGAGGATCGTCAACGGAAAGACGAGCACGACGAGCATCGCCATCTTCACGTCGTACGATTCGATCTTTTTGCCGAGATATTCTGGCGTCCGCCCGACCATCAACCCGGCGATGAAAACTGCCAGGATGATGTAGATAAGAATGCCGTACATCCCGGCGCCGGCGCCGCCGAACACGACTTCGCTGAGCATGATGTTGGCGAGCGGCACGAGCCCGCCAAGCGGCGTGAAGCTGTCGTGCATTCCATTCACCGCGCCGCATGAAGCGTCGGTCGTGATCGTGGCGAAGAGCGCTGTATTGGCAATCCCGAAGCGAACGTCTTTCCCTTCCATGTTGCCGCCGGACTGCATCGCGCTGGCTGTTTGATCCACTCTGGTGCCGAACAACGGATTTCCTCTTGCTTCGGCCCAATACGTGACGATAAGGCCGGCGAAGAACAATACGGACATGGCCGCAAACACGGTCCAGCCGTGCCGTGGCGAGCTGGTCATGCGTCCGAGCGTGTACGTCAATCCCGCGGAGATGGCGAAGATCGCGATCATCTCGAGAAAGTTCGTGAAAGGCGTCGGGTTCTCGAAGGGATGGACGCTGTTGGTGTTGAAGAAGCCGCCGCCGTTTGTGCCCCACTCTTTGATGAACTCCTGCGACGCGACCGGTCCTTGCGCGATCGTCTGTTCGGTCACCGTCGTGTTGCCTTTGTCGAGCAGCGCTGCTTTGTCGTACGGGCGCAGGTTCTGTGGCACGCCGGTCGCGACCAGAGCGAGTGCACCGACGAGACAGAACGGCAGGCAAATCCACAACGCCGCCCGCGTCAGGTCGACCCAGAAGTTTCCGATCGTCTTCAGCTCGCGCCGCGCGATGCCGCGGATGAAGGCGATCGCCAGCGCGATCCCGACGGCGGCGGAAACGAAGTTGTGATAGGCAAGCCCGGCCATCTGCGTGAGATAGGTCATCGTGGTCTCGGGCACGTACGATTGCCAGTTTGTGTTCGTGGTAAACGAAGCCGCAGTGTTGAAAGCGGAAGCAACGAATCCGCTCGAACTCCGGCTTGAGTCGACGCCCGGCAACTGCTGCGGATTGAACGGCAGCACGCCCTGAGCGCGCTGGAGCAAATACAACAACAACATCGATACGCCGCTGAACAGCAGCATCGTCACGGCGTATTCCGTCCAGTGCATCTCCCGGCTTTCGTCTACGCGCGTCAGCTTGTAAATCATCCGCTCAGCCGGCCGCAGCACCGGATCGAGAAAAGTCTGCTCGCGATTGAACACGTGCGCCATGAAGACGCCGAGAGGCTTCGTGATCGCGAGTATCACGAGGAAGAAAAGCAGGATCTGTAACCAACCGTTTAGCGTCACTTCAAAACTTCTCCGGCCGCAGCAGCGCGTAGGTCAGATAAACCAGCAACAGCACGGAGGCGGCCACGCTCACGATCGTTTCAAGACTCATCGCAACCTCTCACACGCGCGCACATACGCAATCGCAGTCAGGAAAAACCCGACGGTCACGGCGATGTAAAGCAGATCCAACATCGTTTCCTCACCTCGGCGCCGGCGAATCAAACGTGAATATCGTGGCGAAGATCAGCTGCTGCTGACTCGGCGTTAATCCAACCGCGCCCGATCGAAATTCCGCGCCTCTGAAGAAACCTCCATCAGGCCCGCATGAGTCATCCCAGCGATGCTCAAGCCGAAAAATCGCGTTAGCCCAACGATAAGGAACGCGATATTCAACTGTTGAGGTGAACGCCTTGACGGTTTGTCTCGCTAACGTCCAGCGTCCATCCCGATCCCAGAAAACTTCCGGGCGGAACGATAGGCTCCAGCGATCACTGAGCTTCCAGTGTGCCGGCAATTGCCACGACATCATCAACGCGCGCGGCTTACCCGCCGCATCGACACGTTCAGTTGAAAAAATGTATTCGGAAGCAAAGGTAAACTTTTCGGTTTGCCGTTCGACGATCGTGTCCGTCAGATACCGCCAGAACTCGCGCGCGGGGTTGCGCTGATGCGGTCCAACCAGAGCGGTTTCTTTCAGAGTTACTTTTGGGTTGATTTTGTAGGCCACCTGGCCGCCCACGCTCGGCGCACTGTTCGCACGCGCCAAGTGCCAGTAGCCGTTGACGACGAAGAACGTTCCGCTGAGTTTTTCCGTGAATGGATAACTCGCGTTAGCGCCCATCATCAGGTACGGCGTGAAGTCCGCGCCCCACGGGCGTGTGTAGTTGAAATTGTCTTTCGCGTAGAGCGAGTCGTAGCCGACGAGACTCGCGAAGATTCCGGCTTGCAGCGTTAGACCTTTGCCGGCGGGCGCGAGATACGAAACGTTTGTCGGACCCAGGTGCCGCAGGAATTTGTTACCGGCGATATTAGGCGCCGTTGCGGAGAAGCCAAAAAACTCGTCATCTTTGCCTGTGTGCGCGGTCAGCTCGACGCCCCAGCGCGAATGTTCAGTCGGCTTCTTTCGCGCGTAGATGCCGGCCATGTTCAGCCAAACACTGTCCGTGCGGAAGGCCGTGCCGCGACTGCGGAAGAGATGATTTGCGGGATGATTGAAGTCGAGCGGATAAGCGAGATCCGCGAACGCCCCGTATTGCCATTCCGAGCTCGACGGCTGGGCGTTTTCTTCCGCCACAGGCTGCTGACCGTGAACGACTCCACCGAACAGAAGAACAATCATTAACACGCGCGTCATTGCTGTTTTCCTGAGTGTTCCTTATCAAGTAGATCGAGACAGTGAGCGCCGAGGACGAGCAGAGGAATGGTCAGAAAAAGCAGGATGGTGCCGAAGCGTTGCACCGAGTAACCGTGCCAAATCGCACCCGTGAACCAGGCGATGACAGTCAGAATCGATCCGACTACAGCCGCGCCGACACCGCCACAAAAACCAAACGCGGCGGAGCAGGTCTTCCACGTCCAACCATGACCGTGCAATTCCGTGATGATCGAACGTGGCGTCAATTCAGTTTCACTCAACGCGTATGCACTAGCCATCACGCACCACCCGCTGCCGCAAAAAAAGGCGCGAAGCACACGCTCCGCGCCCAGGCAGTAAGGCGTTTTTGTGTCCTTCCTCTTAGCCTGCGAGGTTAGCTGACGGGCTTGGACCAGGAAGTGTCCGACGTTTCAGCGCTCAAATCGCGATTCACGATCGCGGCGTGTGCGCCTCCACGATGCGCCCCATGTCTCGCGCCGGCGAGACGTTTGGTTTCCCCGCGCTGCCCCTCTCGACCGCGAACGATCCGTGAGCAGCTTCGGCGACTGGTTATCAACAGTCTCAGCTTACGCTGGTCGGAATAAAGACGGTGTAAGGAGTGCGTAAAGAGTTCGTAAAGATGGAATCGAAATGGCCCTGGGGTCGTATTTGCGTGTCTTTTGCGGACTGATCGATACGCGGAATGCATTGATCGGCGCGGATTGCTGCTTGAACCGGCGCGATTGCTTGTGGAAGTTCGCCCTCAATGACTGGACTCTCGCTTAACTATTTCGTGAATGTGAGCCGTCGTGTCATGCAGTTTTGCAGATCTGTCTTGGAACCTGACGAAAAGCAAGTGGAGCTCGCTGAATAGGATCTCGGCTCTCATAAAGAACTAAATACTATGTCCTCCGTCCGAGTCATGGTTGCGACGGAACAACGTGCTATTCGCGCCAGCGCAAGTCAGTCACCGTTACTCTTTATTCAGTCGTCTTGCTCAGCATTTATCGCAAAACCCGCTCGATTAAGGTTTTTTGTACGGGATTCGAAGTTTTTGCCCCAATGAGCACAGACGTTCTGCCCAACACCCAAGTTACGTAGCATTTCAACCAACAACTCCTTTGCATAACACACGCGGATATTTCCGCTACTGCTATGGAAGTGGCTAGGCTCACTCAGAACCATGTGATTTGATCCATGAAGGGGAATAAGAAAAAATTCGCCAGTGAACCATATCTCTAGTTCAGGCGCGCGGCCATCTCGAATCGTTTCAAATGCTGCCAACTGCGCAAGAGAACCAGTCCACGTCATATTCTTCGCGCGATCGTATTCGCCAGCGTGCTCTAATTTCGTGTAAATGCCTGCCTTTTCCCAATCGTCTAACTTCATTTTTCCAACTTGAATTTTTCTCGCGTGACGATCAGTTGCGTAGATGATTCCTCGCAAGTGATTCACGACAGGGATTGGCGTACCGCTCGGCACTGCTAGGTTCACGGTTGAGGATTGAAGCGGTAACCGATCCACGGCTCGGTGAGGATGTAGCGCGGGTTGGAGGGGTCGGGTTCGAGTTTTTTGCGGAGGTTGCCGACGAAGACGCGCAGGTATTCGTTCTGTTCGACGTAGTTGCCGCCCCAGATCGCGGCGAGCAGCGTGCGGTGCGTCAGGACTTTGCCGGAGTGTTTGACGAAGTAGACGAGGAGATCGAATTCTTTTGGCGTGAGATGGACCTCGCGCTGTGCTAAGGATTCAGCGTCGGGAAGTTTTTCGCCACCGGCTTCGCGATCCGCGACGAGAACTTTGCGTGTTTCGAGATCGATGTGAAAGTCGCCCGCCGTCAGGACCGTTGATTCGGGTTCGGAAGCGATAACGGTGGCGGCGCGGCGCAAAGAAGCGCGGACGCGCGCGAGCAGCTCGTCGATGCCGAAGGGTTTGGTGATGTAATCATCGGCGCCAAGGTCGAGGGCTTCGACTTTTGTCTTCTCTTCACCTTTCGCTGACAACACGATGATCGGCACGGGCGAGATCGCGCGCAAACGGCGACAGAGTTCGAGGCCGTCTATCACGGGCATGGCAAGATCCGTAATCACCAGATCCGGATGCCAGTCGGTGAACGTTTCAAAAGCAGCGAGACCATCCGCCGCGGCGCGTACGTCGTAGCCACGCGACGTCAAACCGGTGCGCAGTACGCGCGTGAGCTGCGGCTCATCGTCGACTACTAATATGCGCGGCTTATCCGTCATCTCAATCGCCAACCGGCAAGGTGAACACGACCCGTGTGCCGCGGCCGTTAGCCGGAGATTCAATCCAAATCTTTCCCCCGTGAGCCTCGACAATCCCCTTCGCGATGGCCAAACCCATGCCGGTGCCCGACGGCTGTCGCGTGCTCACGTCGCCGTCGCGCGTCGCGCGAAAGAACTTATCAAACACGCGCTCGCGCAAACCAACCGGCACGCCCTGACCCTCATCCTCGACCGCCATCTCGATCAGGCCAGCGACTACACCGGCGCCGATCTTAATCTTCGTGCCGGGCGGTGAGTACTTCGCGGCATTATCGACGAGCGTGTAAACAACTTCGCTGACCGCGCGTTCGTCAACTCGCACTGCGGGCAATTCTTCACCAAGCCTGACGACGACTTCATGCTGCTGCGTCAACGGCCGCGCGCGTGCGAGTGCCGTGGAAACGATCTCGTCGAGCGCGCCCCACTGCCGGCGCAGTTGCAACTCTCCGGCATCGATGCGCGCCAGCTCGATCAAGCCGCTGATGAAACGGTTCAGGCGATCGCTTTCCTCGTCGATAACCTCAAGCATCTCCAGGCGCGAGTCCTGATCCAGCGCAAACTCCGGCGCGCGCGCTTCGTCGATCAGCGTCGTGATCGACGCCTTGATCGACGTCAAAGGCGTGCGCAGATCGTGCGTCACCGCGTCGAGCAAGGCCGACTTCAACCGCTCGCTTTGCTTAAGCGCCTCGGCCTCGCTCGCACGCTCAAACGCCGCCCGCAGTTCTTTGTAGAGCCGTTCAATCTCGTGCTCGCCACGTTCTGCTTCTTCGGCGCGGCGCTTCTCGCGCGCCGAGAGTTGGCCGACGGCGAGTGCGGTGGTGAAGAACGCGAACAACGCGATCCAGTTTTCGGAGTGCGCGATGCTCAGGGTGTAGAGCGGCGGGAGAAAGAAGAAGTTGAAGCAGAAGACGGCAAGCACCGAAGCGAGCAGCGCCGGCCCGCTGCCCCAGAACAGCGCCACGAACAGGACGTCTAACAGGTAAGCAAGCGCGATCGTGGTGGAGTTAATGTGCTCGCGGAATGGGATGAGCAAGGCGGTGACTGCGGCAGTGCCCAGCAGAGAGGCCACGTAACCGAGCCGTCGATCGCGCAACAGACGTTCTGAAACGTCCATAATGAAGGTCAAAGAGGAGGAGATTTAAATCAAAGTTAAAACCGGATTTTAACGGATGCCGACGAGGCCTTGAACGGACTGGATCAGCTTCTCCGTGTCGTAGCCGACGCCGTCCTTGAACACGATCTCGACCTTTTCGATGTCGCTGATGTTCGCCGCCGGATTTCCCTTCACCACCATCAAGTCGGCCTGCTTGCCGGGCGCGATCGAGCCGATGCGCGCGTCTTCGCCGAGAAACTTCGCCCCATTGAAACTCGCAATTTTGATCGCTTCCAACGGCGTGAAGCCGGCTTCGACCAGCAACTCCACTTCACGCTGATCGCCAAACCCCGCCACGATGCCGCCGTTGCCCGTCGGATCGAGCCCGGCGATGAGCAAACCGCCGGCCTTCACAAACGCGCGCTCGAAATCCATCGCCTTGCGCAACACGTCATTGAAGTTCGACACCGAAGAAACTCGCGCGCGATTCTGTAAATACCGAATGCGCGCATCCACCGACATCACGTTCAGCATCCGCGGATTCAACAACGCACTCGCCGCTCCGATGCCACTCTGCGCCAACGGCGAACTGCCGGCTTCAAACACCGGCAACGTCGACGTGATCGCCACGTTCTTCTGCACTAAAACACGAATCGTCTCCTGCACCGGCGCACTGTTCAGATCCAATTGCCGCAAACTCGCGACGGCCGCCGCGCCCGGACAAACATCCGGCTTCTTGTCGGCCACGAATTCCGAGTCCGCAAACAATCCGTGCTCCAGATCATCGATGCCGATCTCCGCTGCCTCGCGATATCCGATCGAACACAGGTGGCCCGTCACTTTCAGCCCGCGCTTGTGTGCTTCTTCAACCGCTGCGCGCAACTCATCGCGCGTGATGTTCATGTACGCCTTGAACGACGTCGCACCCGTGTCGGCCCAATAGCTCACCATGCGGCGCGCGTCCTCGGCGTCCTTCAACTCGTGCATCACCGGCGTGAACGAGCCGCGGCCTTCGAGATACGGCGCCGTGACGTGCATCTTCGGTCCGAGCACGCGGCCCGAGTCGATCAGACGTTTCAGCTCGAGGTCGGTGTAAGGGGCGACGCTGCCGGTCGTGCGAATCGTAGTCACGCCGAGCGCGAGGTAGAGACGCGGAAAACTACTACCCATGTTCGAATACATCGGCGGCGAACCGCCCATGGGAAAGAACATGTGGTTGTGCATCCCGACGAGGCCGGGCATGACGGTGTAGCCGCTGAGGTCGAGTGTGCGCGCATCCGCAGAGTAAGTCGTGCTCGCAGTTGGGCCAACCATTTGAATCTTGCCGCCGGAGATGACGATGGTCTGATCGTCCAGCGGGGCGGCGCCGGTGCCGTCGATCACGCGCACGTGCGTCAGCGCGATCAGCGGCGCTTCGACGCGGATGAATTGTTGGCGATCGGAAACCTGGGCGAAGACAGAAGTAATGAAAAGAAGCAGGCAGAGGGGGAGCAGTTTGGTTTTCATGCCCCGGATTTTACGTCAAACCGCGTGCTGCGCGCGCTGTCGCGGCATCTTTTGCAGCAAACAGGCGAGCGCCTGGATGTCGAAAGGCTTCGTGAGATGCGCGACGAAGCCCTGGTCGTAAGCACGTTGGATGTCTTCCGGCCGGCCAAAACCTGTGAGCGCCAGCGCCGGCAGATCCTGATAGCCGGGCACCGCACGCAGCCGTCCAAGAAATTCGAAGCCATCCATGCCGGGCATCGAGATGTCAGACAGCACCACGTCAAACTGCTTTTCGCGCGCCACGCGCAGCGCTTCGAAACCACTCGTGACCGCCGTGACGTTAGCGCCGCCAATCTCGAGTAAGTGTCGCACCATTTCCGCGGTGTCTTCCGAGTCATCGATGACGAGCACGTTCAGTCCTTCGAGTGATTCAATCCCGAGGTCATGCACGGTCGTTGACAGCCTGTTCTCCGAACTGCGCGGCAGCTTGATGGTGAAACTGGCGCCGCGCCCCTCGCCCTCGGAGTGGGCAGTCACAGAGCCGCCGTGCAATTGAACCAGTTGCTGGACCACGGCGAGACCAATGCCCATGCCTGAATGCGAGCGATTCGTGCTCGGGTCGGCCTGGCGAAAGATCTCGAAGACGTGCGGCAGGAACGACTCGTCGATTCCCTGCCCGTTGTCTTCAATCGTCAGGACGATCTCGTCGGGCTCGTGATGAAGTTTGACGCGAATCGTTCCGTCGTTCGGAGTGAACTTGACGGCGTTGTTCAGCAGGTTCCAGATGACCTGTTCGAGGCGCACGGGATCGGCTTCCACAAACACGGCGTCGTCCGGCGCATCGACTTCGATCGTGATCCGCTTCGCTTCCGCGTCCGTCCGCACGGTTTCGATCGCGTGATCGATCGCCACGACCGGCGAAACGGTTTCGCGGTTGAGTTCGAGCTTACCGCTGCGCAACCGCGATAAGTCGAGCAGGTCGCGAATCAGTTTCGCTTGCGCCACCGCGTTTCGCTTGACCGCGTCGGCCATGCGCCGGAGATGCGTGGAGGTTTTGATCTCGTCGCTGCGCAGCAATAACTCCGCGTAACCCAGAATGACATTCAACGGATTACGGAGCTCGTGCGACATGATCGCGAGAAACTCGTCCTTCAAGCGATTCGCTTCTTCGGCCGTCTGGCGTAATTCGTGTTCGCCGGCGAGCAGCTCTTCTCTTTCCTTTTCGACGCGCTTGCGTTCGAGATAATCCGCCGCCTGCCGAGCCAGCAGGTCCATCAGCCGGAGTTCCTGCTCTGACGGGCGGCGCGTCGTGCTGAAGTGGGTTGAAATAACGCCGAGCACGTGGCCGGCACTGCTGATGAGTGGCGTCGATTGCACCGCGCGCACACCCGCGTCAATCATAATTTGCAGCGAAGGATTGCCGGCGTACAGCGCGCTTTGCCGCACGTCTTCGACGATCACGCGCTGCTGCGTATCAATGGCGCGGCCACCCGCAGAAAGCGCAGTCTCATCCTTGAAGAAATCGAGGGATGCCGCATCAAAGCCGGCGTGCGCGATCATGTTCGGCCTGCGGGAAGCGCCCTCAATCAATTCGATGTTCCCTTTATCCGCGCCACTGATTTCAATCGCTACCTTCAGTATTTCCTCGAGACACGCGTTCAAATCGTTTCCGTCCTGGGCGCAACGAGTCCCGACTTCGTTTAGCCGGCGCATGGCTTTCAGGTCAGCGGCGCTATGCTCGAGAATGCGAAACAGGCGGCCTTCACTCTCACGCAACTCTTTGGTGCGCTCAGCCACCTGTTCTTCGAGATTCATCTTGGCCTGGCGCAGCTCTTCTTCGAGCGCTTTCTGCGCCGTGAGGTCAGTGACGACGATGCTGATGGTGTTTGTCTGTGGCTGGAGCTTGGCGAAAGAAATCAGAACGGGAATTTCGCGGCCAGTCTGGTGCTTTAGCAGATACTCGTGGCGAATGCCCTGGGTGCGGGCCTGGTGCAAGTCGTGGCTGAATTGCTCGCGCAGTTCAGACACGAGAAAGTCCTTGAATGATTTACCGGTGACGTTTGTGCCGTTGATTCCGAGAATGCCCGCAAAGTTTCGGTTGCTGTAAAGGATGATCGAATCGGGCGCCACACTGACGGCGCCCTGGTTCATCTCGTCGATCATCAGCCGGTACGGATAATCGGCGGTGGTGAGCGTGTAAACTACTTCGCCTTCCGGCGCTTCGACTACCAGCGCATCGACTTCGCCAGTGCGAATTGCGCGCAGCGTTTCTTCCGCTTCTTCCAACCGCCGGCGCAGATCTTCAATTTCATCGTGAGTTACCTGTTCGCCCGTGTCTGCCATAGTCAATCGTTAATACCCAACCCAATTAAAAGCTTTTGCTGGTTCGATAAATCACCAACAAACCGGCGCAGTGGCGCCGGCAATCTTTTAATCAATGTCGGAGCGGCGATAATTTGCGCTTCGCGGGCCGCGTCCGGGTTCTTATAAATGTCCACCACCTGAAGATCGTAGTCGTCGTGGAGATGTTCTTCGCAAAAACGCTTCAGGTTGTAAATCGCTTTCAAGGAGCGGGGGCTCGAACCAGTCACATACAATCGCAAAACGTATTCCACACGCCGCTTTACTCTGCTGTTCAGCGCCTGCTCATACGCTTCCGCCGAAGTAGGCAATTTACTTCCTGGCGGGCGGTTAGCATCGTGCGCGCCGTTACCATTTCTTTTCTGCTCGCCGGGAATGGCCATAAAACTCCTAACGCGATTGGATATCGAGTCCCACCAGCACCCGCTCCGTATTCGAAAGATCGCCGATGATCTTGCGGATCGGTTGGGGCAGCTTGCGTACTAAGGTGGGGATCGCCAGGATCTGATCGCCTCTCGCGAGTGTAGGATTTTCCATCAGATCGACGACTTCAATGTGATACTGTCCTTGCAGGTACTCCTCGCAAATCTTCTTCAGGTTCTGGAACGCAGTGATCGACCGAGGGGTTTGACCGGCGACGTACAGCCGCAAGTTCCAACGGTGAGAATTATTGCCGTCGGCTTGCGGCGCGTGACCGTTTTTTGCTGGTCGCGTTCGTTTGGGGGTTGTTTTCATCTCGCAGTTCCTTTCCGTGCTTTTCGCGCACCATTTTCTTCGACGTCCAGCGCGATGTCGGCACGTCGCAAGCGGGCCATTTCATTACGTTGACTAGCGACCACGCTCTCGCGCTTTTCGTCCTCTTCAAGCTCTTTCAGAAGCAGATCTCGTTCCGATTCGTATTGACTGCGCAACGCGATCACCTGCGCCTCGAAAAGCTCCTGCCGCCGCTGCAACTCGCGCTGCTTGCGCTGTCGTGCTTCCTCGCGTTGCACCACGGCTGCTGCTTCACGCGCTGCCTGGACAGCGCGGGCAGAACCCATCACGACGCCGTCAGAACCAACATAAGTGTCGATGAGTTCCATGCCGTGATCGGTAAGCCGAAACTCGCGCACCTGATTGGAGTGGGCAATACCGCGCGCTTTCAGTATGTAGAGGCCGCGGTTGCGCTCGCCGTTTGACTCGACGTTTTTGACCAGGATCCACGTGTCCATCAGGGATGAGACGCCGACTTCAGAGTCTTCGACGTCGGAGGCGCTGCCGGTCAGACTCGTGAACACGCTGGTGATTTGGCGCGTCTTGAGGAGGTCGATCAATCGGGTGAGCATCGCCTTCGTCTCCTGCTCGTTCCCGATAGTGACAAAGTTCGTGATCGGATCAACGACGACCACGCTCGGGTTAAATTCGCAGACTGCTTTATGGATCAGCGCGAGGTGTACTTCGAGACCGAAATTTGACGGGCGTGCGTTTTGGAACCGTAACAGGCCTCGCTTCACGCACGGCTCCAGATCGATGCCGATAGAACGCATGTTGCGGATGATCTGGTCCTGCGACTCTTCAAATGCAAAGACGAGCGCCCGCTCGCCGCGTTGGCAGGCAGCGTTGACGAAGTGGGCTGCGATCGTGCTCTTACCGGTACCGGCGGTTCCCGAAACGAGGATTGAGCTGCCGCGATAAAACCCATCGCCGTCGAGCATGTTGTCGAGACGCGCGTTGCCGGTCGAGATTCGCTGCGTCGGCGCTTTGTGCGTCAGGCCGATGGAAGTGATCGGCAAAACTGAGAAGCCGTTCTCGTCGATGAAAAACGGGTATTCGTTGGTTCCATGCGAGGTGCCGCGATACTTAATGATGCGCAGGCGCCGGGTGGAAATCTGGTTCTGCACGCGATTGTCGAGCAGGATGACGCAGTCGGCCACGTATTCTTCCAAACCGTAGCGCGTCAGGGTCCCTTCGCCGCGTTCGCAGGTGATGAGGGCGGTGACGCCTTTTTCTTTCAGCCAGCGGAAGAGACGCCGGAGTTCGGCGCGGATGATAGCTTCATTCGGCAAGGCGGAGAAGAGCGCTTCGAGCGTGTCGAGCACGACCCGTTTGGCGCCGATCTGATCGACGGCGTAGCCGAGCCGCAGAAAGAGTCCTTCGAGATCGTATTCGCCGGTTTCTTCGATCTCCGAACGTTCGATAAAGACGTAATCGACGATCAGCTTTTTGTCGGCGATCAGTTGTTTCAGATCGAAACCGAGCGACGCGACGTTGGTGGCGAGTTCGTCGCCGGTTTCTTCAAACGAGATGAAGACGCCGGGTTCGTTGAACTGCGACGCGCCGCGGACGAGGAATTCCAAGGCGAAGAGCGTCTTGCCCGCGCCGGCGCTGCCGCAGATAAGTGTCGGACGGCCGGCGGGGAGTCCGCCGCCGGTAATTTCATCGAAGCCGGAAATGCCGGTCGCTTCCTTTTGCAGACCGGCTACGTGATTTGATTTATTCCGACGGTTCGTTTTGCTTGCCAAAACAGGGCTCCCGCCGGCACGGGGGTGCCGGGCTCAATTTCTTGGGGAACAACTCAGGCGGGGGTGCCGCCAGTTTATAGCATATCTTCGGTTTTGGGCGGTAGAGTCATGGCTATCGGTAACCGGCCGCTATCCCACCAACGTGGTACCTACACGCCCAACCTGCTTTCGGTATTACGAAGGGTAGGCAACCACCAACATCGTTGGTGGTTTGTTCAGACGCAGCCTAGAGAGCGATGCCCCAGGGGCCGTCGCCGGCCTTGATGGTGGTGATGAGTTTGTTTGTGGTGGTGTCGACGACGGAGACGTCGTTGGAGATGCCGTTGGCGGTGTAAAGCTTCCGCCCATCCGGCGTTAACGCGATTCCCCACGGTCGCTGCCCGACCGGAATCAGCGTCACGAGTGTCAACAGTTCGCCGTCGATCACGGCCACACTGTTGCCCCGCCCGGTCGCGACGTAAACGCGTTTTCCGTCCGGTGAAACGACCACGCCTTTCGGTTTCAACTGTCCCGCGCCCTGTCCGCGCGCCAGCTCAATCGTCTTGATCACGCGGTGACCGTTCGCCGTATCGATCACCGAAACAGTGTTGCCGTTCTCGGCGGTCACGTACGCGCGCGAACTGTCGGCGGTGAACACGGCTTCACGCGGCCGCGCGCCGACGAGAAACGTGTTCACGATCTGGTTGGTTTGCGTGTCGATCACTGACACGCTGCTGCTGCTTTCGGATGTGATGTACACCCAACGCCCGTCGGGACTGATAGCGGCGCCTTCCGGTTCGAGGCCGACAGGCATGCTTGCGATGACGCGGTTCGCTTTCACGTCCGTGATGGATGCGGTGCCGGCGTCTTCGTTGGCGATGTAGAGCCGGGCGGAAGCTTTGTCGATGGCGAAGTTTTCGGGGTCGGTGCCGGCTTCGTACTTTGCGAGCACCGTCCCGTCAGCGGAGAGCTCGGCGATCTTGTCTTCGCCTCGCGACTCGTTGCTGGGATAACTGATCGCGACCCAGATTTTTTTGCGATCTTCACTGAGACGAATGCCGCGCAGGCGACCGCCGACTTTGATGGTTGAGTAGACGCGATCGGTGCTGGTGTCGATCACGGTGATCGTGCCGTCGCGCTCGTTGGTGACGTAGGCGAAGGGGCCTTTGGACCTGGAGCACGATACGCCACAGATAACACAGACGACACAGATAATAGCCAGTACTTTCATGTCATCGTCATCAACTCTTCGACTTCACACTTGAGCTGCGGCCGGTTCGGATCAGACAGATCGAGCTGCTCCCAATGAACTCGATAACCCTGCCGCCGCACACGCACCGTACGCAGGATCGCGCGCCCGATCCGCCAAACCGACAATCGTTCCAACACCGCATAACTACCGACCAAAAACTCCGTGACAAAACAATCGCTACGGTTATTCAGCTCGGCGCGCACTTCCTCCAATCGCCCCAGCAGTCGCCCGTTCAGCGTAAAGATCCGCTTGCCGAGCAGCAATTCGAGATGTAGCTCCTGTCGTTTCATAATCCGGGTAATCTGTGGCTGATTCTTACGCGCCCGGAATTCGTCCGATCACTTTCTTCCGCAACCACAACTCCCATTCCAACGCCGGCGTCTTCTCGGCCTCAACATCCGCGATGACCGTGTTCAGCCCTACCTTCAGCTTTCCCCACGGAATGCGAAACGGATCCGGGTCGATATTCCATTTCCGCATCCGGCGCGCCACCCATCTGCCAAGGCGCACGCTCAAACGATTCATCAACGTCTCCACTCCGAGCTCGATGTAAGCAACTCGCGGCGGCCGATTAGGCTCAACCACGATGACGATGCCGTCGACCCGGCCCATCCGCCGCTTCCCCCGGTCGTCTACCTGCTTGTCCAAACAGTCTCTGACGAGTTCCATCAGCCGCCTCCGAAGATCTGCAGCGGAATCGTAACGACCGCCAGCACAAATGCCAGCGCAATTATCGAAATCACCACCACATTCGAGAACCAACTGTTGCGATAGACGCGCACGTAGCTGTAGTCGTTCATCAAAAACAGAAACGGCACGATCGAGACCGGCAAGGTCGCGGCCGTCAACGCCATCGAGAAAACCGTCATGGTCAACGGATCGAGTCCGACTAGTGACGGCACGATACCCAGTGCAATTATCACCGTGTAAGTAAAACTAAAACGCGCTTCATCCAGCGGCCGCTGGTTCTCGCTCCAGTTCCAGCCAAATCCCTGCGCCGTCAGATAAGCAATCTGCAAAGTGATCTCGAGCGCGGCGCCGAAGCAGGCGATGCCCAGCGAAGCAACCAGCAGCCAAAAACCCTTCTGCCCGAATACGGGAATCAACAGCATCGGCAGTTCCGTGTAGGAGTCGACTTTCATGCCCCGCGGCAACAACAGCATCGCCGCGAGTATCAGCACGGCAATCGAGATCAACGAACCGAAGCTCATGCCGCCGGTCGCGATGATGCGATTGATTCCGACGTGCGTCTCTTTCCATTCGTCTTCAATCGCGCCCGCCGAGTAAAAGAAAAACAGGTACGGCGAGATCGAGGCGCCGAGAATCGACACGGCGCTGAACCAGTAACGCGCGGAGTCGTGCTGCGGCAGCGACGGCGCTGCTCCCCTCAGCACCTGGCCCCACGGCGGATGCACGATGATCGCGCCCACCACGAAGCAAAGCGTGATGAGACCAAGCAACGACACGCCTTTCTCGATCACGCCGAAAGTGCCTTTCCACATCACCCACCAAATCACCAGCGCGACCGGAATTGCCCACCACTGAAAACCGACCCCTGTGCCCAATTCCAGCGCAACGCAAACACCGCCAATCTCGGCCGCCAACACCATCAAACTGACGAACCCGACGACCAGGTACATGAACGCGAAGTAGTTGAAACCGAAACGTTCGCGGATCGCGTCGGGCAGGGTGCGCCCACTCACTGCCGCGAACCTGCCGGACTGTTCGACGAGAAAAATAATGCAGATGCCGCCGAGCACGATGGCCCAGATGAGCTGAAACGAAAACTCGGCGCCGGCCTGCGCCGCGGTGGCGATGGATCCGATTTCCAGAAAGCCACCGACGCTCGTGACGATGCCGAGCGCGATCTCCAGAAGCTTCTTCATGAACGTAGCAAGGCAGCGGCGCGCTCGCGTTTGTTGGCGCGCACTTCAGCTTCGCGTAACCAGCCGGCGAACAGGGCGAGTCCGGCAATCACATAAACCAGCCCGGCCGGAATCCACATGATTAATCCGCCGAGTTGTTGATCTTCGAGGGGCGTCAGTCCCCACGAAGCCGTCAAGCCGATATAAGACGGGTACCAGACGGACCCGGCGACCGTAAGCAACGCGCCGAGTGCTCCGCTGTGAATGGAGGTGGTGAAGAGATAAAGCACTGCGGCGCCGTAACCCATGACGCCTCGCGGTCCGTGAATCAGTGCCCACCAAAACAATAAAGCGGAGCCGAGAAACGAAACGTGCTGTAGCGTGTGTACCCATTCGTGGTGCAACACGGCTTCAAACAACACCGGCACGTGCCACGTCCACAACGCGACGCCGTGGATGAGCCACGCGGCCAGCGGGATCGTGAGCAGTTGCCACGCGCGATTGATTGCCGGAACCTTCGCGACGTTGCCGATGCGTCGCGACCAGTTCACCGGAAACGCCCAAAGGAAAACGACCAGCGGCCGGCCGAGCACGAGCAACGGCGCCGCGACGAGCATCAGCACTTCGTGTTGCGACATGTGCGCCGAGAAAAGCACACTGCCCCACGCGTGCAGCGGCGACACCAGCGCGATGAACAGCGCGAGCCACCCGCCCGCGAAACAGATCCCCTCCCAAATCCGTCTTGATCCGTGCTTACCGGCCTCTCGCGACAGGCGCCACCAGCCGACAACAAACAGCACTGCGGTCAATGCCAACCCCGTCACCACCAGCGGCTCAAAGCTCCACGCACGCGCGAGGTCATGCCAGTTATGCGGTTGTCCTTCGTGCAGGAGAAGAATCATCGGGCTGCTTGTGCCTCTTTGTGGCTCATAGTTGACACGGATCGAGGTAGACGGTAGCGATGCCCTGCGCGAGCGTGACGAGAAATGAGATCACACCACCGAGCAATCCCACCATCGCGATGAAGCGCGTGCGCGTTCTGATATCGGCCGTCTCACCCGGCCATTGCGCGCCTTCCTCCCGCCACGTCAGGTACGCTATCAGCATCACCAGGGCGAGGAGCAAAAGCGACACGAGCGTCAGGCCGTACAGCATCACGTTGCGCTGCGCGGCACACGCCTGCCGCACGAGCACGAAATTCGCCTCCTGGTGCGCGGCGGTTAACAGCGGCGGCACCACAATCAACATCCAACTCGTTCTCGCACTGCTTAAGACCATCACGTTCTCAGATCCAGCCGCGGCGTGAAGTAGACGATGGCGTAGATGATCAGCCACATCGTGACCACCCAGTACCAGTACACACCAATGGTCACGATATCGACCCGATGCTTCATGTCAAACTCGCGCGTGAGCAACCAGACAAACAGCAACACCGTCTCGCCGGTGAGGATCAAAAGGTGCATCATGTGCATCCCGAGCAGAAACCACACGACTGAGCCATAAGCATTGCTGTCCCAGCGAAAGTACACCGCCGGGAATTCGAAGCCGCGCAACACGAGCGCGATCAGGCCGCAGACGACACAGATACCGAGCCCGATTCGACAGGTATCTCGATCGCCACGCCGTGCGGCGCGATCCGTTATTGCCATCGGAATACAGCTCAGCAGCAACAGAATCGTGTTCGCGGTGCCGAAACCGAGGTCGGGCAACGGGCGTAACGGCGCCGTGAGTTGTGCGATCGGCGGCGGCCAGAGCGCGAAGTTTTGGCGCAGGTAGAAATAGGTCGCGATGAGAATCGCGAACATCGACGTCTCGATCGCGAGTAGACCATTGTTTCCCCACCACACCGGATCGTAAGTGTCGAAGCCGTGGTGCGGCAGCTCGGAAATATCGATGACGTTGCGCGTACTCATACTTCCTTCGGTCGCAGCTCTGGTGGCGACGCAACCTTACTGGGCGATTCGATCGCGGGACGGTTCTCGTAATTCGGATCGCCGAAGAACCAACAGATCAGCGCCGCGCCAGTCAGCAGCGCGCCCGCCATGATCGCCCACGGAGTAAAAATGCCGACGATGAAAGCTTCGGCCGTTCCCAACGCCACCAGAAACGGCCAGATCGACGGCCCGGGAATCTCGAAACGCAATTCGGGTTCGGCGTCGAGCACGCTGGTGACCAGCGTCTCGCGTTTGGTCGTACTCAGGCCGCGCACGACCGGCGCATCGGGAGTTGCTTCCCAAAGCGCATGCCTGCCCTGGACCACCGGTAAGTTGTGAAAGTTGTAAGACGGCGGCGGCGATGAAACGCTCCACTCCAACGTGTCCGCAGCCCACGGATCGGGTCCCGCCACTTCGCCCGCGCGCCGCGACCAAAGGAAATTGATGATGAACACAAGCACGCCGCTAGCAAGAATGAACGCGCCGATGGAAGAGATCAGGTTCAGCGTGCCCCAACCGCTTTCCGGCAGGTATGTGTAGACACGCCGCGGCATGCCGTGCAAACCGAGGATGTGCTGCGGGAAGAACACGAGGTTGAAGCCGATGAACATCAATGCGAACGTCCAGCGGCCTAACGTCTCGCTCAACATGCGTCCGGTCCATTTCGGAATCCAGTAGTAGAACGCGCCGAACAGCGGAAACACCGAACCGCCAATCAGGACGTAATGCAGGTGCGCGACGACGAAAAACGTGTCGTGAATCTGCAAATCGAGCGGCACCGACGCGAGCATCACGCCCGTCAGTCCACCGATGATGAAATTCGCAAAGAAGCCGAAGACGAACAGCAGCGGTGTCTTGATGTTCAACTTGCCGGTCCACAGCGTCGCGATCCAGCAGAAGATCTGAATGCCGGTCGGGATCGTGATGATCATGCTGGCAGCGGTGAAGAAGCTCTGGCCCATTTGCGGAATGGGCGTCGCGAACATGTGGTGCACCCAGAGGCCGAAGCCGATGAAGCCCGTCGAGATTAACGACAACACCATCGCCGTGTAGCCGAAGATTTTCGTGCGCGCAAACGCCGTGACGATCGAGGAGATGAACCCCAGCGCGGGAATGAAGATGATGTACACCTCCGGATGGCCGAAGAACCAGAAGAGGTGTTGATACAGGATCGCGTCGCCGCCTTCCGCCGGGTTGAAGAAGTGGGTATCGATCAGGCGGTCGCTGGCCAGCAGTCCGCTCGCGAGCATCACGGACGGCATCGCGAAGATGATCATGAACGACGTGATGAGCTGCGCCCAAACAAACAGCGGCAACCGGTTCAGCGTCAAACCCGGCGCGCGCATTTTGAAAACCGTGCCGATGATCACGACTGCGCCGGCGAGCCCCGACAGTTCGGTAAACGTGATCATCTGCGCCCAAATGTCGACCCGTTTTCCCGGCGAATACGCCGGACCGGCGAGTGGCACGTACGCGAACCACCCGGCATCCGGTCCGGTGTTCAGCAGAAACCCCGTGTAAAGCAGAATGCCGCCGATGAGGTACACCCAGTAGCCGTAAAGATTGAGACGCGGAAAGGCGACGTCGCGCGAGCCAACCATCAGGGGCACGAGATAAATGCCGAGCGCCGTCACGATCGGCACGGCGAACAGGAACATCATCGTCGTACCGTGCACGGTGAAGATCTGGTTGTACTTGTCGGGGTCGAGAAAGTGGTTGTCAGGCCGCGCGAGTTGAATGCGCATCAGCGCCGCCTCGAGGCCGCCGAACACGAAAAATACAAAAGCCGTGACGACGTAACGCAGGGCGATGCGTTTGTGGTCCGTGTCAGTCAGCCAGCCGCGCAGGCCTGTCGGCGGCGCCCAGGTACGCTCAAGCTCCGCGCGCTCACGATCCATCTGCGCGGCGAGTTCCTCGTCACTGATCTGTGCTAATTCGCTTTTTCGTGTTAATCCGTGGCTCATTTCAAACTCTGTAAGTAATCAACGAGTGCGTCGAGCTCGGTCTGCCCCAGGTTGTTCTGCGGCATCCGGTTTCCCGGTTTGAACTGCTGCGAATTCACGATCCACTGCATCAGGTGTTCGCGCGTGTTCGAGAGCGTCGCCGCCGCAATTGTGTTGCGACTGCCGACGTGCGTCAGGTTCGGACCGAAGTTCGATCCCGCGCGCGTGCCATTGATCGTGTGGCACATCACGCACGGCGCGGAAAGAAAGACCTGCTGTCCGTAGCGCTGTGAATCGGTCGCTGGTGGAACAGAGCCTTGCGTCTGGTTTTGGCGCCATGCGTTGAACTGATCCTGCGGCTCCGCAACGATCCACAGCGCCATCCGCGCGTGTTGCAAGCCGCAGTACTCAGCACATTGGCCGCGATAGACGCCCGGCTTATCGGCCTGGAGCCACGTCGTCGCGACCTTTCCCGGAATGAGATCTTTTTTGCCGGCGAGGTTCGGCACCCAGAAACTGTGAATCACGTCGCCGCCGCGCAGCGTGAACGTCACCGGCACGCCGACGGGAATGTGAATCTCGTTGGCGGTGGTGAAAATGTTGCTCGCGTCGACGTCGTTGTAACGGACCTCCCACCACCATTGATGGCCCGTTAATTCGATCGACAAGCCGTTCTTTTGCGCCAGGTCAGCGGTCAAGGCGCGACCGGTCGAGTAGCTGTAGATTAAAAAGACGAACAGGATAACGACTGTGGCGGTTACCGCGCTAAGCACCGCGTTTCGCTTGCGCGTCTCCGTTTCCGGAGAGGGATTTAGAACCGGATTGAGATCGGATTTTCGCCCTCCGTTTCGGATCGCAATCACCAGCGCGATCATCACGAGCACGTAAACCGCCGTGCAGACGTAGAACATCAGCCACCACAGCCGGCTGAGACTGTCAGCGTTCGGACCCGCGGGATTGATGGAGTTTTGAATGCCGCCGCACGAGGACAGGAATCCCAAAGCGCCGAATGCCAGCGTCAGGAGCTTTGTTTTGCGAAACTCCGTCAATGAATTTCCCCCGGTGACGTTTGCTTCGGCGCCTCTCGTTTCGTGCGTTGCTCCGAACGGCGTGCATTCATGTCGTCGTTGCGCGTCGGCGCCACGTCTTTCGGCAATTGCCCGCTCAGCGAACGCACGTACGACACGAGTTTCCAAACCTGATCGTCGGGAATCTTCGCGCGAAACGAAGGCATGCCGTTCGGACGGCCCTCGACGATCGTGTCGTAGATGTTTTCCGGGTTCGAGCCGTAGATCCACTGCGCGTCCATCAACGCTGGGCCAATGCCGCCGCCGCCGTTGAAGTGACAGCCGCTACAGTTGTACTGCTGAAACAACTGCTTGCCCTGGTTCGTGTCGTAGGCTCGCTGCTCTGACGGGTTTTGCATCGGCGCGGGCGGACCGGCGCTGCCCGGTTGAATCTCGCTCATCGTCACGATGTAAGGCTTGAAGGTCGCGGGCGGCGCGGTGAACTGGCGCTGCTCGCGTTTGCAGCCGGCCACGGAGATGCACAGATATAAATAGATGACCAGGATGATCGTTCTACGCACCGCTGCCTCCTTTCTCTTGATCGACGCGCGGGACCCGGTAGTCCTCCAGAATGCGATCGATCTCGCTGCGCCGCCGGTCCAGCACCTGCTCGACCTGGTCCTTTAAATCCTGATCGCCGCGCCGCACGCCCATCGCGATATCGAAGACAAACGGCAGAAACGGCTGATCGAACTGCGGCGACACGGGCACGACTTCCAGCGGCACGCGCGACTGCTTGGCGAAGTAACCGGCGAGCGGCCCCCAAACAATCGCCACGTCGACGGCGCCATTCGCCACGGCGTCGACGATGCGCGCCGGCGGGTTCGGTTGGTTGTAATCGCCGTAGACGGTGTAGCCCTTCACGTTCGCGACGATGTTCCGGCGGCTGAGTGCGTGCGCGGGCGGCGCGTTGCTGAAGTCGTCGCCGATCATCTGAACGCCGATTTTGAGTTTCTTGAGTGCGGGATCATCGAGCGAGGCGAGATTCAGGCGTCGATCTTTGCGCGTGAGAAAGACATAGGTTGAACGGTAATAAGGCCTCGTCGTCGAGGCCATCTCGAATCCCGCAGGCACGCCCATCACGATGTCGCAGACGCCCGCGCGCAACGTGTTGCGAAAGAAACCGCGCCGCTGCGCCCACCACGTGTATTCGACGCGCTCGCCGAGATCGTGCGCGAGGAGTTCGGCGATCTTGTTTTCAAAACCTTCGCCGCGCTGGTTTGAGAACGGGAGGTTGTTTGGATCCGCGCAAACGCGCAGCACGCCTGCCGGGCGAGCGATAACAGGCTGCGCTGTCGCTTGAAGCGAAGGTGGCGCCTGGCGAGTGCACGAAGAAACGGAGATTAAACCGATAAGAACAGACGAACCGACACAGACCAGCCACAGGGTTTTAGGGAAGCGCAAAGACATACAACATGCCTCCCTTCGTCGAGTTCTGCGGGAGATCGGCCATCGCGCCGACAAACCCCAGTGCGCCGGTTGCATCACGCGGATCGAGCCCGCCCGCGACAATCGCGCCGGACCAACCGCCGACACCCGCGAGTATCGCCACGTACTGCTTGCCGTCCGGCCCGCGATAACTAACCGGTTGTCCGATGATTCCCGAGCCGCATTTGAACTGCCACAACAACGTGCCGCTCTTCGCGTCGACGGCTTTGAACCAGCCGTCCATCGTGCCGTAAAAAACCACGTCGCCCGCTGTCACCAGCGCCCCACTCCACACCGGAAAGTTTTCCGGGATGGCCCAGACCTTTTCGTTCTTCACCGGGTCCCACGCGAGAAACTCGCCGCGGTTACCGCCCGGTCCGGCGTACATGCGCACGTTCGCGCCCACGTACGGCGTGCCGGCGATGTAATTCGCCTCGACACCTTCTTCATCCATGCAAAGGTTCTGATGCGGGATGTAGACCAGGCCCGTGCGCGGCGAGAACGCTGACGGCTGCCAGTCTTTCGCGCCCGGCGCGGACGGACAAATCTCGCGAATCACCTTCCCGACTTCCGGTTTCTTCTCTTCGTTGTAGATCAAACGTCCGCTGTTGAGATCGACGCCTTTGCTCGACGTGATGTAGGCAAACGGATTCGCCGACAGCACCTGACCGTTCGTGCGGTCGATGATGTAGACGTAGCCGTTGCGCTCGGGCCGGACGAGAACTTTTCGTTGCTGGCCATTGAACGGCACGGTCATCAGGATCTGTTCGTTGATGCCGTCGTAGTCGTGCAGGTCGTGCGGGCTGAACTGGTAGAACCAGCGCGCCTCACCGGTGTCGGGATCGCGCGCGAAAATTCCCGAGGTCCACTTGTTGTCGCCGGGGCGTTGGTCGGGATTCCACGGGCCGGGATTCGCGGTGCCGTAGAAGATCAGATTCAGTTCCGGATCGTAGGAGATCCAGCCCCACGTCGTGCCGCCGCCGATCTTCCACGCGTCTGCCGGCCAGCTCGTCACGCCGAGATCCTTGCCCTGGTCCGACGGGTAGTACGGATGAAAGTTTGCACCAATCAAGACGTCGGCGTCGGGACCAGTGTGATACGCGCGCCAGGCGACTTTTCCGTCGCTCGCGTTCAGGGCCGTCAACCAACCGCGCACGCCAAACTCACCGCCACTGTTGCCGACCAGCACCTTTCCTTTCACGACCAGCGGCGCCATCGTGATCGACTCGCCCTGGGTGATCTCACCGACTTTCGTATTCCAGAGTTCCTGGCCCGTGTTGGCGTCGAGGGCGATGGTGTGATTGTCGAGCGTGTTGAAAAAGATGCGGCCGTCGGAGTAGACCAATCCGCGGTTCACGAAGTCACAACAGGCGACGCCCTGCGCAGATGACGATGGGTTCGGTTCGTGCTTCCACTTTACGGGCGCGCCCGGCTTCGTCAGGTCCAGGGCGTAAACGTAGTTCGGATACGGCGTGATCACGTACATCGTGTTGTTGGCGATGACGGGCGCCGATTCGTGACCGCGCAACACGCCGGTCGAGAAGGACCAGGCGAGTTTCAAGTTGGCGACGTTTTGCGTGTTGATCTCTTCGAGACCGCTGAAACGCGTGCTGGCGTAGTTTTTGGCGGGCATCGTCCATTGCCCGTCTTCATTTTCGACGGCGACGCTGGCCCCGGTGGGCGCGGTGAGCACACGGTTTTCGGTGGACCGTGGCGGTTCGGTGCGATTCGGCGTGCACGTGGCGCAAAGCGAGAGCGCCAAACCAGCGAGCGCGACTCGCACGTATGTCAGCGATGGTACAGACGGGTTCACTTTACTGGTCCAAGGACAAGTGCGGGCAAGCTTGTGCAATCAAAAGGTATGCAACTCGACGAGCATTGGAATACGATGTTCTTGCAGGGAAAAATGCTTCGCTCTTCGTTTCTGACTCATGAGTGACAGAACGACAACAGTTCAGTCCTGTACAAAAAGACTACAAAGAACAGTGGTCCTGCTGTGCGTCTTTGTCAGTTGTCTTGTAGCTGTTGCTCAAGAATCTCAGACCACGATCACCGGCGTGGTCTCTGATCCAACAGGCGCGTCGATCGCGCAGGCGTCGGTGGAGTTCGAAACGAACGGCGGAGTTTTGCGCACACGGACCAACGACCGTGGCGAATTTGTACTGGTGAGCAAGACTGCAACCGGATTGTTGATTGTGCAGGCCGCTGGTTTTAGCACAATCACGATGAAGCTTGAAAAAGCGGGTGAACCACTGCATTTACGGCTCGAACCCGCTGCTTTACTCGAACGGATCGTTGTTACGGCCGGCAACGAACGCATTCCGCCGACGCCCACCAGCGAGTACGCGGTCGCCAGACGCGACCTCGCGCTTTCCGGCGCACTCACGATCGACGACGTGCTGCGACAAGCGCCGGGCTTCACTCTGTTTCGCCGTTCCGGCAGCCTGACTGCTAATCCGACGTCGCAAGGTGTTTCGCTGCGTGGCGTCGGCGCGAATGGCGCGAGCCGCGCGCTGGTTTTGTACGACGGCGTACCTTTGAATAGTCCGTTCGGTGGTTGGGTGTATTGGAATCGGGTACCGCGCGTGAGTGTCGAGGGCACCGAGGTCTTCAACGGCGCGACTTCTGACCTGTACGGCAGCGGCGCGCTCGGTGGTGTGATCAACCTGACGAGCCGCACGGAGCCATCCAGCTTTCTCGATCTCGAGGCGTCGGGAGGAAATGAGATGACGGGCGCGGTGTCGCTGGATGCGGGTAAGTCGTGGGGCACGTTCGGAGTGGGATTGGCGCTGCAAGCGTTGCACACGGAGGGATACGTTCTGGTGCCGCCGGAGCAACGTGGGCGCGTCGATACCGAGGCCGGCGTTTCGGACTTGAGCGGGTCGGTCAGGTTGTCGAAGAGTTTTGGGCCGGCGGCGCATGGGTTTTTGCGGTTTGGTTCGTTTGGCGAGAGCCGGAACAACGGTACGCCGCTACAGATCAATGACACGCGGATCACTTCACTCGACCTCGGCGCTGATTGGACGTCGTTTTCAGTCCGTGTTTACGGCTCTCACGAAATCTTCAACCAGGCGTTTTCAGCCGTAGCTCTGAATCGAAATTCAGAAACTCTGACTAACAAGCAGCGAAACCCTTCGCAGCAGCTCGGGTTTGCGTTTCAGTGGCGGCGCGCGTTTGGCGCTCATCAATCGATCGCGGCGGGTGTTGAAGGACGCGACGTGCGCGGTCACAGCGCTGAGCGATTCGTGGATGCGGGTGGACGGCAGGAATCGTTTGGTCTGTTTGCGAATGACTCGGTCCGTTTTAGAAGCTGGGTTTTGAATTTCGGCGGGCGAGTCGATCGCTGGCGCAACTACGACGGCTTCTCGAACGCGACGCATTTTGTCGACCGGTCGAAAACGGCGTTCAGTCCGCGCATTTCAGTTTTGAAGCGGTTCGGTCAGGGAGTTTCGCTCAGCGGAAGTTTTTATCGCGCGTTTCGCGCACCGACGCTGAATGAGCTGTATCGCAACTTCCGCGTCGGCACCATCGTGACGAATGCTAATGCGAACCTCGGCCCCGAACGGTTGACTGGTGGTGAGCTGGGTGTGGGCGTACAGCACTTCGGCGAAAGGGTTTTCGTCAGGGGCAATGTGTTTTGGAATGACATTGACGACTCAATCGCCAACGTCACGCTTTCGACCGCGCCGGCGCTGATCACGCGCCAGCGCCAGAACCTCGGCGCGATTCGCGCGCGCGGCGTCGAACTATCGGGCGTCGTCAAACCGGATCGTCATTGGGAAATGTCGGCGGAGTATTTGTTGACCGATTCGACCGTGCTGCGTTTTCCGGTGAACCGTTTGCTCGAAGGCCTGCTCGTCCCGCAGATTCCGCGCCACCAGTTTAACTTTCAGGTCAGCTACGCAAACAACAACTGGACTGCAGCCGCGCAAGGACGCTTTGTCGGCAGACAATTCGACGACGATTTGAACACGCTGCCGCTGCGGCGATTCTTTACGCTTGATGCCGAACTCTCGCGCGCAGTTTCCGAACACGTGCGCGTCTTTGTCGCTGCTCAAAACCTGACCGGCGCACGCTACGACATCAGCGCCACGCCGGTCTTGTCCGTCGGCCCACCCGCTTTAATCCGTTGCGGGTTCCGCTTGTCACTTCGTTAGTAGTTCCAATCCCCCAGAAAGACGTCGCACAGAACTCTCTCGTGTCTATTCGTTCCCTGAACCTGGCCGCGCTTTCTTCTTGTGCTGTTCGGCGAGCATTCCCGCAGGCGTAACCGACGCCACCGTCGACATCACCTTGTTCTTGAAACCACTCACCACGTCGCCTTCACCCTTCATCATCGCTTCAAAACCAACCTTCGCGACGTCCACCGGATCGTCTTTCTTCGACTGACCGATTTCCGTGTCTTCCATCCCCGCGCGTTCGAAGAATTCCGTTTCGGTCGCGCCCGGCATCAGGCAGGTCACGGTCACGTTTTCAGCGCTGTCCTTCAGCTCCGACCGCAGCGCAAACGAAAACGAATCGATGAAAGCTTTCGTGGCGTTGTAGACGGCGTTGTACGTGCCCGGCGTGAAACCGGCGATCGAACCGGTGATCAGGATCCGGCCGCGGTTGCGCTCGCGCATGTCGCGCCCGACTTTCTGAATCAGGTAGACAGTGCCGGTGATGTTCGTGTCGATCACGTGCATGACGTCATCAAAGTCCTGATCGAGAAAAGCGCCGCCGAGTCCGTGACCCGCGTTCGCGAGTAACGCATCGACCGTCCGGCCGCAAGCAGCGTCGTAAAACTCATCGACGCCCTCGAGCGTCGCGAGATCCGTCTCAATCGCTTCGACCTCGACAGCGTAATTGCGAAACTGCGTCGCCGCCTCGTGAATCTTCGGGTCGTCAGCCACGACCAGCAGATCAAAACCTTCTTTCGCGCAACAGATCGCGAGTTCGTAACCGATGCCGGCTGAGGCGCCGGTGACCATCGCGAGCGGCCGATTCGTTTCCGTAGTGCTCATAAACTTTCCCCTGGTTCTTTGTAAATTTCCGATACATTGCTTATCGGGCCGGCGATTTCACTGCAATCCACTGACCAACCGCTTCAGCTCGGTCGCGTTCTTCACTGCTTCGCCGCCGGGATCATTGTTGAAGTAGACGTAGATGGTTGAAAGGCGGCCGCTCCAGCCGGCGATGCGCTCAGCCCATTCGCGCATCTGTGCGGAAGAGTACGAGCCAAAGTATTTGGCGCTGGTCGGGCCGTGGAAACGAATGTAGCTGAAGTCGGTAGTGATTTCGTGCGGCACTTTCATGTCGGCGAAGTCGTGAATACAGAATGCCGCTTTGTACGCGTGCAGCAGCCGGTAGACTTCAGGCACGAACCACGATTCGTCGCGAAATTCAAAGACGTACTTGTGCTTGCCCGGCAGCGACTGGAGAAACTCTTCAAACCGTTCGAGGTTCACTTTCCAACGCGGTGGCAGTTGAAACAGGATCGGCCCGAGCTTGCGGCCGAGCCGATCGGCGACGAGAAAGAACTTCTCTGACGACGAGACCGGATCTTTCAGCTTCTTCATGTGCGTGATGAAGCGGCTGGCTTTCACCGCAAAGATGAATCGCGCGGGTGAGGAGTCGCGCCAGTTGTCGAAAGTTTTGGCTGAGGGGAGGTGATAGAAGCTGTTGTTTATTTCGACCGTGTCGAAGTGGCGGGCGTAGAAATCAAACATCTGCGCCGGCTTCGTTCCAGTTGGATAGAAAACATCGTCGAGCCAATGCTTGTAGTGCCAACCCGACGTGCCGATGTGAACCCGCATCTTGTCTTATGGATTCAGCGCCTAAATTGATTCAGCGCCAGAAACGTGCGTATCCGATCCATCTCCCCTGCTAACTCACGAGTGAAAGCCCGCTCGGTCGGTCTCGATCCTACATACCCAATGTCACACTCGAGTGCGCCGTTCTTCACAGCTACGTTCGCCCACCCAATAACCCGATCCCGCCAGAGCAGCGGCATCGCGTAGTAACCGAGCTTCCGTTTCGCCACCGGCGTGTAAGCCTCGAAGCGATATTGCCAGCCCCACAACAACTCGAACCGCGCCCGATCGTGAACCACCGGATCGAACGGCGCCAGCAATCTCACCACCTCCTGTGCCTGCCCCGAAGACGGATCCTCCTCCGCCGGAAAATACCAATCCACACCGGCATGCATCTGCCTTAATCGTTTCTTTGCGCGTTTCAGCGCAGCCGCAAGCTCTCGCTGCCACTGCGGCGCGGCGTAGCGCAACCGCCGCACGTAATAAGTGAGGCTCGATGCAGGCAGCGGCGCATAAATGCGTACGACCATATCGACGAGCGCATCGACACGCACACGCCGCTCGGCCGCGCTTTGCTTCTGCGGTTCGTGTTCACGTGGCTCGTAGATCCGAATTCCCTTCTCGCGCCTGAGCACGCGCAACAAACCGCGATAATGCATCGCGTCCATCAAATGCGTCGTCGCATTCGACGAGCCGCCCCAGTAATTCGTCACCTTGCCGTGCGCGAAGTACTCGTCGACTTCCCGCGGATGCACCGAGCCACGCTCGCGCACGAAGTCGAGCAACAAGCGCGCGCGCTTCCGGTCGCGCGACGCGAGCGTATCGGAGCGCGGATGCATCAACGAATACAGCGCGCGCGACACGTAGCCGTAGTTGATGAAAAAGTCTTCTTCGACGTCGAGGGTCGCATAGCGGCGTTCGAGTTCGCCGGCTTTGTAGTGGTTCACTCGGTGCCGCAGGATGAGGTCCTGCGCGCGGGCGGGTGCGCGAATGGGATCCGCTTGCACGAATCCCATCCGCTCGAGCGCCCTTTTGAGATTGGTTGGTTTGAAAAAATTCCGTGCGACGGTAAAACGTCGCAGATCGTCCAGCGTGATCGCGTCAGTCACAGATCAGTTGCGCGACGTCTGCGACTTGGGACCGATGTACTTGTCAAACCAGTCGAGGTTCGCGTGCATTACCGCGAGCTGCATCTTCGGCTCGTTCGGACCGTGCGGCTGACGCGGCAGCACGATCATTCGCGCCGGCACGCCCTGAACTTTCAGCGCGTTGTAAAACTCGTAGCCCTGCGAGATCGGCACGCGCACGTCGGCCTCGCCGTGCTCAATCATCGTCGGCGTCGTCACGCCTTTGACGTTGAATATCGGCGAGTGCTTTTGATAAAGGTCGAGCGCTTCCCAAAACTGACCGCCGAAGTAATCCGGAACAAACGCGGGAATGTCCGCCGTGCCGTTGAAGCTCATCAGGTTCGTCACCGGCGCGCCCGCGGACGCGGCTTTGAAACGCTTCGTCTGCGTGACGATCCACGTCGTCATGAAGCCGCCGTAACTCCAGCCCATGACGCCCAAACGCTCGGGATCCGCGACGCCCATCTCGATGACTTTATCTACACCCGTCATCAGATCCTGGTAGTCAGCACCGCCCCAGTCCTTCATGTTCGCGCGCCGAAACTCGCTGCCGTAACCACTCGACCCGCGCGGATTCGGCCGCAGGATCGCGTAACCCTGCGCCGCAAACGTCGCCAGCGGATAGACGCCTCGGCCGCCGATGAACGTCTGTTGAAATACGCCCGTCGGTCCACCGTGAACGTTCAGGATCAAAGGCACGCGCTGGCCCGCTTGATAACCGACCGGATACGTCAGCAGTCCTTCGACGTCTTTGCCGTCTTTCGATTTCCAACGAATAACTTCGGTGCGGCCGAGCGGCGGCAGCTTTAGATCCGCGTTCGCGTGACTGATCTGCACCGGCTCGAACTTGCTCATGCTTGCGACGAACACATCAGCGGGAGTGTCCGACGTTTGCCGCGTGAAACCGAGAGTGGTGCTGGTGCGGTTGAGTTCCATGGCGCCGAACACAGCCGCATCGTGTTTGATCTCCTCGATGCGATTTGTGGCGAGGTCGGCAACGTAGATCTGAGTGCCGGTACCTTTCGCTTCCGCGAAGTAAATACGCTTGCCGTCAGCCGACCAGCCGAGGAGGTCTGGTTGGCCGTCGAAGGAACCCGGCAGGATCTTCGGCTGGCCGCCATTCGCCGGAAAGATCTGAATCGTGGCGGTCTGAGCCCAGCGCGGCGGATTGTCGTTGACGACCAGCGCGATTGATTTGCCGTCGGGCGAATACGTTGGTGCATCTTCGGCGGCCGGCGTGTTGGCGAGCGGCGTGACGTTGGTGCTGGCTACGTCGACGATCGAAACGTCTGCCGTCGTCCAATCGTTTGCGCTCGGGGTTTTGCTGTGACTGAACGCGATGTGCGAACCGTCGGCGGACCAGTCAAAGTCGCCGACGTTGTAATTGCCGGTGGTGAGTTTGCGCGGCTCGCGTTTGCCGTTCGCATCCTTTTGCACCGGGATGACGTAGAGTCGCGACATCTTCAGGTTTTCATCGACCCAACGGTAATCGTTGCGGGCCTTGTCGTTCTTCTCTTCCTCTTCGGTCTTCGGGTCAGTCATCGTGTACGCGATGAAGCGGCCGTCAGGCGACCAGTTAAAGTTCGTCACGTTGCTCTTCAGGTCGGTCAGCGGCTCAGCTTCACCGCCGTCGATGCTGAGGCGGTACAGGTTGTTTCGATTGTCTTTGCGGTTCGAGACGAAGGCGATCCACTTGCCGTCGGGCGACCACTTCGGATTGGTGGAACTCTTTTCGCCGAAAGTCAGTTGAATGTTCTGCTTCGTCGCGATGTTTCCCATCCAGAGCTGCGAGACAAACTCGCTCTTGTCCGGCGTGGTGACGGCTTCGTTGACGGTGTAGACGACGCGACTGCCATCGGGCGAGACGCGCGGCGCGCCGACGGCTTTGACCTTCATCTGTAGCTCCGGATCCCACGTTTGCGCGGAGACGGCGGAGACAAAAAGTACGACGAGAACGGATGCGATAGACAGGGCTTTCATTTGGGGTTCTCCTGGCAGTGATGTGGCGTGGAGTTTTACTAATTGCTTCGTGAAAGTCAACGTTTACATGCGACCTGAAACATGATAAAAGGCGCTTCCCGTCAGCACTGACCGGCTCCTCGTTCCAATCATTTAGCTGACTCGGCCAGGTGAGAGGTCAAACATGGAACCACGCATCATCCTCATTGCGCAGTATCCAAGCGACAATGGTGCTCACGTTTGGGAAGTTTTGCGGAGCATCGGAATGTGGGTGTTTGGACGAGACCAGAACGCCGTCTGGCAACTGCGCGAACAGCTCTCCGTCGCTCACGGTGTTTTAGTTGTCCTCGAGCGGCCGATGTCGCCTGACAACAAATCCTTCGAACTCGAGCTCGCTGAACTGCTGCGATACCGCGAAGAGCAGAATTCCGGGCTTCCGGTAATGGTCGTTTACGAACACCTGATTTCACTGCCGCCCGAATTACGGACCTTTCGGACGGCGCCGTTTGATGAGCGGCTGCAGCCGCCGGACCTCAGACGAATCGTGGAGTTTGTTTTCGAAGCTGCGCGCGCTCCCGACACGACCACACCGGATCTCGACCTTCTACTCGCAAGAGGAAACGTAGAAGTCAACCGTCTCAAGCTCATTGCAGCCGAAGCACAAATTCACTGGGTCTGGCCGATCATTGCTCTCGTTGTGGCGCTCGCGGGACTCGCATTATCGATTCCAGACCTGTTGAGCCGCCTGGGACTCCCGGATTACTGGCTGTTGATTGGGCCAGTCGTCTTTATCATTGGCGGCCTGACAACGCTGCAACTCTATCGCCGTCGCACCAGGCGCCTTAAGCAAAGAAAAATCGCCATTCAACTGACCGAGGAACTGTCGTCAGTACTGTCGCAACTGCAGAAATCCATAGAACCTTTCTCGGAGAGCCGTCCTATTCCGGAGGCATCCGCATAATCCCCATGGCCGCACAACCACCCAACCCGACGCAAAGAGGACTGAAAATTCGTCTCGCCACGCTGCTCGAGGAAGCGCGGGCGCTCAGTGATGCACTGGACCCGCTCGTCTCGCGCTATGAACTGAAGACCAGCGAGTTTCTGTTTGGGTTCATCGGAGCGCTCCTGTTACTGCTCCTTTCGGTAATTCTGTTTCCCGAAATCATTGGCCGCCTCGGACGAGGAGCAGTCCCGCTCGTGGTTGGGAGTGCCGTGCTTCTCGGCATCGCGCTTGGACTGACCGTATTCCGTGGTCCATCACGCTGGCGCATGGAACGAAATTTAAGAAAGCTCGGTTTGCAACTGGAAGCGTTGCGAGCGGAAGTAAAGACTCTGGACGGCGTGGACGGCCAGCCCGGAACCGTCAAGACGCAGTTATGGTCTGCGTACGAAGAGAGCATCGCCGCTTACCGGCAGGTGGAGCAGTTCTCTTACCGCGCTTCAAAGTATCCGTTTGTTCTGCTAAACAAGAAGAACTGAGTCATGCAGGTTAACTTTTCGAACAGGGGAAGGAAGAATGAAACCGCTGGTTGTTCTGCTGTTACTACTCACCACTTTTTCCGTTGACGCAATTGCTCAAACTACTCCGGCTTCCACGCGGCCTGTGGCGACCGACACCATCGCTTACATCCGCAACGGCACCGAGATTCGCCTGATCGAGCCGGACGGCACGAACGATCGACGTTTGTGGACGCATCCGGATGCGACGCCTGAACTCGGCATTCACGGTCTTGCGTGGCGGCCCGATCACAAGGAGCTCGCGTTTTCGAGCGGGCACGCCGCCGTCGCATCGCTCTATCACGCCGACATCTACGCGATTCAGCCGGACGGCACCGGTTTACGAAAGCTGACGAATCCGCCTGATGTAAGTGAGTTCAAACGCTTTCCGAAAGGAAGCGTCACGGTGACCGTGCGTAACGATCAGCCGAGCTATCTACAGCAACAGGCGAGTGCCGGTGTTTTTATCGTTTACGTCGCGGGCGCTGACGAACCCCAGCAAGTGACATTGCCGCCGGGTTCGGCGAAGACGCTCACGTTCAACTCGGTCGCGGATTTTGGCAACAAGGCGCAGGCGATCGTGGCGATGTTTGGTAACTATCGTTGGTTCATGCCGGGTGTGGACGTGCAGGCAGGACGAGCAACGAAAGCGCCTGTCTTTAGTATTAGCGGCGACGGTTTTGAATACTTCGGCGCGTTTCGGCCGGTGTGGCGCAGCGATGGTTCGCGCATCAGCTTTCGCAGCGGGGTTTGCACGCTCGGCAGTGTACCGGTGAATCCGCCGGTTGGTGAATTTGTCTCCGAGCCTTTGTTCGGCGGCAAGAATCCGCTCGGCAGTTGCACGTGGGACTGGGGGCCGACGCCCGCGCTCGCGAACCAGTTGCTCTACACCGAGAACGCGGGTAGCGATTCCAGTATCTTCCGCATCACCGAGGGCGGTACGCATCCCGGCACGAAGTTGGTCGCGTTTTCCGACCTGCAGTATCAATTGCTGATCGACCTGCACTGGCTGCCGGACGGTTCGGGTTTTCTGTTTTCGAATCAAACCTTGATGCGCGATTCGTCGAACATCTTTCGCTACGACTTCGCGAGCCGCAAGGTGACGCAGGTGACGCACCTCGAGAACGAGTTTGCGCGGACGTTCAGCATTTCGCCTGATGGGAAGTCGATCGTGTTTGAGCGGGCGAAGACGCTCGACAAGGACCAGGAAGCGGATCTCTGGATCGCGCGTATCGATGGCAGTAACATGAAGCTCCTCGTGCGAAACGGGTTTGAGCCGTCATGGTCCAGGTGATTTCTCTTGCTGCAATTCAGGACGCGCGGCGCGTGATTGCCGGCACGGCGATCCGCACACCGTTGGTGCGTCTCAATGTTGACTCCGCTGAGTCGGAGATCTATCTCAAACTCGAAAACCTGCAACCGATCGGATCGTTCAAGATTCGCGGCGCGGCGAACGCGATCGCGCACTTGTCTCCCGCGCAGTTGGACCGCGGCGTCGTGACCGCGTCGGCGGGCAACATGGCGCAGGGCGTCGCGTGGTGCGCGCGTTCGCTGGGCATTCCCTGCACCGTCATCGCTCCTGACACGGCGCCCGATGCAAAGGTGCACGCGATCGAGCGGCTCGGCGGGCGTGTGATCAAGGTGCCGTTTACGGAGTGGTGGCGTGCTTTTGCAGAGCGCAGGTTTGCGGGTGTCGATGGTGAGTTCATTCACGCCTTCGACGACCCGCACGTGATGGCTGGCAACGGCACGATCGCGCTGGAGGTTCTCGAAGAGTTGGAAAATGTGGATGCGGTGGTGATTCCGTGGGGCGGCGGTGGATTGACGTGTGGGATTGCCTCCGCGTTGCGCGCGCTGCGGGAGTCGCGAGAGTCGCGACTGCTGTCTGAACAGCGACCACCTTGTCGCATCTACGCGGCGGAAGTTGCGACGGCCGCGCCGCTCGCGGCTTCGTTGGCTGCGGGCGCACCGACCGAGTGCGACTATCAACCGTCGTGGGTTGACGGCATCGGTGCGAGAGCCGTCTTCCCGCAGATGTTCGAACGCGCGCGCGATTTAATCGATGGTTCGCTTGTCGCCGATCTCGACTCTGTCGCCGAAGCCCTTCGTCTCCTCATCACCCGCAATCACATCGTCGCGGAAGGCGCCGGCGCCTGCCCCGTCGCCTGCGCTCTCGCCGGCAAAGCCGGACCAGGAAAGATCGTCTGCATCGTTTCCGGCGGCAACATCGATCCGTCGAAACTCGCTCAGATCCTCTCGAACGAAATCTAAACGATCTGCGAAGTTTCAACGGTGAAGCGTGCAAACTACGTTGCACTTCGGAGATACGTTTGTGACGACCTGCTGCCAGCATCCAGTGCAGTGTGTGTTCAGTAAGTTCCGCATTCCTAAATCACTGAATTCAACTGCAGTTTGGATGTAAACAAGCGAGCACGGGAAAGGAGACCAGACATGTCAACGAGAAACGATGATCGCGACTACGACCGGGAGTCCGAGAACTACGGCCGTCGCTCGGAATCAGACTACGGTCGCTCCTGGGGCGGACGCGCCCAGGGAGGGAGCTATCGCTCCGGCAGCCGCGATCGAGACAGCGAACGTTACGGTGAGAGTGGTTACGGCAGCAGCGAATACGGTCGTGGTAGCAGTAGTGACTACGGTCGTGGCGGCAGCAGCGAGTATGGTCGCGGAGGCAGCAGCGAGTACGGTCGCAGTAGCAGCGAATATGGTCGGGGTGGCAGTGAGTACGGCCGTGGGAGCAGCGACTACGGACGAAGCAGCGACTACGGCAGCAGAGGTGGTTCTGAATACAGCAGAGGAAGTAGCGACTACGGTCGGAGCAGCAGCGGCTACAGCAGCCGCGGAGGCAGTGATTACGGCCGCAGCGATCAATACGGTGGCACTAGTGAAGGGGGCCGCGGTAGCAGTGATTATGGTCGGCGTGGCAGCGAATACGGTGGCAGTCGTGATTACGGTCGTGGTGGTGAATCCGGCGGCCGCTATCAATCAGGATCACGCAGTTCACAAGGCAGCAGCTACGACACGAGCCGCCGGAGTTATGGAAGCCTCGGACGTGGCGGTTGGGCCTCCGAACGCGATGACGACGATCGGGAAGATCGGTACGGCAGTTCGAGAGGTAGTTACGGCCAGAGTTACAACCAGAGCAGCCGCTACGGCACGGGCTCGAGCCAGGGATATGGTTCAAGTCAGGGATATGGTTCCGGTCAGGGATACAGTTCCGGTCAGGACTACGGCACGTCGAACTACGGACAAGGACAGAACCAGCGGTCAGGTGGTTACACCGAAAGATACAACTACCCGACCGGCTTCCGTTCGGGACGCAGTTACGAGGACCGCGGCGGCAGTTACGATTCCAGCGGCGGCAGCGATTACGAGCGCAGCGGCTATCGCGGTGACGAACGCTGGGGTCGTGCCGAGGAAGGTTGGGGCCGTGACGAACAGCGCTGGCGTGATGAGCAGCGTTCGGGCCGTGGCGGAGAGCGTTACGGACGCGGTCAGGAGCAAGGCGGAGAACGCGGCTGGTGGGACCGCGCTTCCGACGCGATCGCTTCGTGGTTTGGTGATGAAGAAGCCGAACGCCGGCGTCGCATGGACCAACGTACCGGACGTGGACCGAAAGACTATCGCCGCTCCGACGAGCGAATCAGAGAAGACATCAACGATCGGCTCGGCCAGGATTACTACCTCGATGCGTTTGAGGTCGTGGTCGCGGTCGAGAACGGCGAGGTTACGCTCACCGGCAATGTCAACAGCCGCGAGGACAAGCGTCGCGCGGAAGACATCGCAGAATCAGTGCACGGCGTGAAAAACGTCGAGAACAGACTGCGCGTGAGTGACAAGAACAAATACGGTACGCAAGGCACCGGAAGCTACAGCAGTCAAAGCGGAAGTTACGGGACCCAAGGTACCAGTACTCACGGCAGCACCGGCAGCGGAACTCACGGTCAAGGCAGCGGAACTTACGCGGGCGGCCAAAGCACTGGAACTTCCGGGACGAGCCACAGCAGCGGAACTTCGGGTTCCAGCCAAACGACCGGAACGTCCGGAATGGGCCAAAGTAGTGGAACGTCGTCCGGGACGGGTCAAAGCGGCAGCTCGAGTGAGCCGACGTCGAACGCCGCAGCAGCGGCAGGTGCAGGCACCAGCACGAGCGGCACAGGCACCAGCGGCACCGGCACGAGCGGCACGAGCACCAGCGGCACCGGCTCAAGCGGTACCGGCTCGAGCAGTACCGGAACCAGCGGTATGAGCGGGACGAGCGGCACGACCGGTAGCGGAACCAGCGGTACCGGCACGGGCAGCAGCGGCACCGGCGGTTCGACTGGTACTAGCGGGACCGATTCAAGTGGTACTGGCGGTAGAGGAAAAGGCAAGTAGCAGCGGAACGTCCGGCACTAGTGGAACACCGGCAGTTGCCGAGATAAACTTCGGCTCGGTCGAATACGACAGACAAGCATGTCTGTCCTAACTTTAACGCCCCGTTTGCTTCAAACAAACGGGGCGTTTTTGTGAGCGGTTATATTCTGCCGAGCAGAAGAAGAATCAGAACGATCAATAGAATCGTTCCGATTCCGCCGCTGGGCCAGTAGCCCCAGTTCCTGCTGTACGGCCAGCTTGGAAACGCACCAATTAACAAAAGAATCAGAATTATCAACAGAACGAGCCCCATGTTAGCTCCTCCTTTCTAAGTCTTCTGTGTTACCGCCGCAGTAATTGGCAATCATTCTACACTGCTGACTGCATTTCAGCTCATCTTCTTAGCAAGCGTGGATACTGGACCTGACCATTCTCGCCCACGACGATGTATCCCCGCTGCTGCAACTCAGCGAACATCTTCTCTTTGTCGCCGTCAGAAATTCCGCCTTGAAACTGAAACATCGCCGCGATCGAGTTGAAGAGCGCCTGTTTCCTCGACGGCTTCAGTTTGCGCAGTCGATCAGCGACAAACTGAACCAGCTCCGGGTCGAGCTCCGCTGCTGCACCAGGTTTCTGCCTCTGCGCGGGATTCTGTTCCTCTTCCTCTTTTCGCGCCAGTTGAATCAACAACTGCGCCAGGCGAAACTTGTCTCGATAACTGAGCTGCTCGATTTCCTTGGCTAGTTCGTTATAGGTCAAACCAAAACCTCCCCGTGAGTTTAGAGGAAGCGACACAGTGAAATGTCAGATTCGTTATGAGGTATTACCGCAGCTTTCCCTCCAGTGTCGATACACTGGAGGGAAAGCCATAAGCGGCTGCGACTGTATAGTCAGTCTATCCGATAAGTCAACGTGCTGCTCTGGTTAGAAACCAGCCTCGATCCAGATCCAGTTGTGATCGGAAAGTCGCACCCCTTCGTCTTCCGGGAAATCGATCAGTTGATCATCCCTGACAGAAGGACACTGCGGAAAGTTTCCGATATATACCAACTGTCCGGAACACTGCGCCCGACCGTCGGGAACCGAAATATTGACTAGTGAGATCGACCCGCTATTCGGCTTGTACAGGATGAAGTCGATGCGCCGGCCATCGTGTGTTCGGGTATTCGTCCCGAGAGGCATATCGGGAAACGTATCTGGTTCCCTGTCGCCCCAGTTTGCTGACGCCACGCCATTCGTTAATCCCGTTTGCCACAGGTCGCTAAATCCGGCCTGTGTGAACAAATCAAACTGAAAACCCGAAGGCTGTTTCGGAGTGTCGGTCGTGGTGTTGAAGTCTCCCATGAGATACACGGGTAGACCGCCCGTCAGCGTACTATTGACCCAACTCAACAAGTCCTGGATCTGCGTGACTCGTTGCACTGATTCGAGAGTAGAGCTGTTATCGCGGCAAGCTTTAGGACACAAGTGAACACTCACGACATAGAACTGTTTGGAGTTGAAACTCAACTTGGCTGCGACAACGGTGCGGCGAATGTCCGAACCATCCAACCCAACGACGGTTGAATGAGTCGTCGGATTCTCACCATTGAGCAGATCGTGGTCGTAGGTTTGGATTACACCTATGCTGTTCCTCGCCCAAATAGCATTACCATCCCCTCCATTCAGATGCATCTTGGAATACACCTGCCTGAATCCGCCGGCAGTAAAGGCGCTGTCCCAACTCGGAATATCGTTGAGAGAAACCTCTTGAGCAGCAACCAAATCGGCCGTCGAGGTAATCTTGTTTGCCTGTGAGTCGTAGTGAAAGGTGCCGTCCGTAGACATACCGTGCTGCAAGTTGGCAGTCACCATCTTCAATGAAGTGGTACCTGGCGAACCAGAATTAGGAACAGCCACTACAAAATTGTCGAAGATGACTTTGCCGGGCGCCGCTGATTGAACGACCGAAGTGCCGCCTTTGAGCTCGAAGATCATCGACGACAGCGAAATTGAAGAGTTCCAGACTTCCGTGTATTGCTGACTCCAAGCGCCAGGAACTCCGCCGCTGCCCGGCGCCGTGTCCAAATACACATTCCCCGAGTCGTGACGAATGCGCAGGAACCGATGATTGGTTAAGTTGTAAGCGATCGTAAACAGCGTGGTCTTGCTGCCGGCGATCTTTCTCTCACCGACGAGATTTCCCGCCGAGACGTACAGCCGATAGTAATTGTCGACGTTATTGCCAATCGTCAACATACCAAAGCCCGTCGTGTTGGATTCCGGCGCTTTCACCAATTCAACGAAGCAGTAAGCGCCGGTGAAGTTATAAGTGTTGACGGTGCGAACGCCGCGATAAGCGGAGCCGTCGAAAGTCGTCAGCAAGGGACCAATCTCGAGCTGTGAATTGATTTCATTTAACGGCACACTCGTGTTGGTGAACCCGCTAAACAGGTTCGTGTCCCACTTCGCCGGGTCAAGGGAGTTGTCGTTGAAGTCATCTGAGATCAAGACGGTATCGGCAGCGGAGTAGGTGTAGCCGCTATTCAGCGTACCGCTCTGTGAATCCGGATTGGTGACCACGACATTGACTGCTCCCGCGGCATGCGCCGGAGTCGTCGCGGTAATTGAAGTGGAGCTTACGACAGTAACGTTTGTCGCGGCTGTTCCGCCCAGGCTGACACTTGCTCCGGTCGCAAAGCCGGTCCCGGTGATGGTCACGGCCGTCCCGCCACTCGTAGTTCCGGAAGTTGGTGAGATCGCGCTCACCGTCGGCGCCGCCGCTG
>Ga0081539_10000885_pt1 | contig 57257 bp, 54 predicted proteins | sample TabmetS4T2R2_FD_71023 | JGI IMG/M metagenome (GOLD analysis project Ga0081539, IMG submission 71023) | Tabebuia heterophylla rhizosphere microbial communities from the University of Puerto Rico - S4T2R2 | ecosystem: Host-associated > Plants > Roots > Rhizosphere ...
AACTCGCCTTTGCTGCAGGCAAAGACCCTGTCGCTTATCGCCGCACTATTTTAAAAAGTAAAAGACATCTTGCTGCACTCAATCTTGTTGCAGAAAAATCGGGCTGGGATAAGCCGTTGCCGCAAGGAAGATTTCGCGGAGTGGCAGTGCATGAGTCATTCAAAAGTTTTGTTGCACAGGTTGCCGAAATATCAATTGATAAAGGTCATCTTCATGTGCACAAAATTACCTGTGCCATTGATTGTGGTCTCGCCGTAAATCCTGATGGTGTAAAAGCACAAATGGAAAGCGGAATCATCTTTGGTCTCACCGCTGTTTTGTATGGCGAAATAACATTGGAGAAAGGGCGCGTTAAACAAAGAAATTTCCACGATTATAAAATTGCACGTATGAATGAAGCACCGCTTATCGAAGTGCACATTGTTGAGAGCAATGAAGAAATGGGTGGTGCAGGAGAGCCGGGTGTTCCGCCGCTTGCGCCTGCTATCGCCAACGCAATTTTCGCAGCAACAGGTAAACGCATAAGAAGATTACCATTACAACCTTCCGATCTTATAAAGGCGTGATAGAAAAATTTTGTGAGTTTTTTTATGAGCCTGTCTGTAGTTCTTTGTGGCATCGTCCCTTGCGTCGCACTCTTGTACTGTTGATTGGTGTCTGTACACTCGAAGAGTGTCTGACACCCGCTTAAGAAAATTAGTTGTTTCATGCAAAAAATATTTTTACCACATAGGCACATAGAAACATAGATTCACATAGGAATTTTTCTATGTGTTAACTTATGTGCCTTATGTGTCTATGTGGTTCAAGAAAACTTTTGAGATTTATAAAGTTATTGTCAATGGCAGTTCTGTAAAAATTCCACCTATTTCAATAAATAATGTTTTTTGAAAAACACAAATGATTTATTTATATGAAGATTCATTCAATAAAACTAAGCCGCGTCACAATATGCTCAACATGCATTGTAATTGCTTTATCTGTATCAACATTATCTTTTAAAAATGATGATAAAAAAATAAATCGTTCTCACTCTACTTCAACTGCTGAAGATGATAGCACTATCTCTCAAAAAGCATTTCTTGAAGTGTATAAGGTGCTCATGTCTCCTCGCTGCATGAACTGTCATCCTGCAGGCGATGTGCCATTGAACGGAGATGACAATCATTTACATCCTCAAGGCGTAAAGCGTGGTGTTGATGGCAAAGGGCTTTATGCGTTGAAATGTTCCAATTGTCATCAAACAGAAAATACACCCGGTTTAAATATGCCACCCGGTGCCGAAGATTGGCATTTGCCATCATCAGATATGAAGCTGGTTTTCCAAGGCAAGTCTGCACATGATTTGGCAGTGCAAATGAAAGACCCAAAACAAAACGGCGGCAAATCATTGCAAGAACTTATCGAACACATGAAAACCGATTTGGTTAAATGGGGTTGGGAGCCGGGTGATGGAAGAACCACACCGCCTCTTAGTTACGATGAATTCTTCAACCAGTTTAAACTGTGGATTGATAAAGGAGCTGTGGCACCACCACGAGGCACAAATTGATAAAAAAAGTTTTCGCTGTTCCGGAACATACATAATCGGAAAGAGCATAATCTTCTAAAAACTCCTTCTGATTTCCTAATTGTTTAATGAAGGGAACCGCCTGACCACATTTAAAAGATTTGAGAGGAATAACCATTGCATGGTGGGTGAAAATATGTAATTTTAAAACGTTTAAAATTCATGAAAAATAATGGAAACAGCAGTCGCTAATAAAAAATATACTGTAGCGGAATACCTCGCAATGGAAGAGCGTTCTGTTGAGAAGCATGAATTTTATAATGGAAAAATTATTAAAATGCCCGGCGCCAAACCTGTTCACAACTTAATTGCAGCCAATCTAATTATTCAATTAGGTATTGAATTAGAAAAAAAGAAAACAAATTATCTGGTGCTCACCAGCGATACTAAAATACATATTGCGCGTTTAAATACATTTGTTTATCCGGATGCAGTAGTAATATGTGAGAAAATTGAACTCTATCCCGGTTCAGAAATGGTGATAACAAATCCGCTCCTGATCGTTGAAGTCCTTTCTCCTTCTACTGAAGATTATGACCGTCATGGGAAATTTTTTGACTACAAACAAATTCCTTCATTTAAAGAATATGTGTTAGTAGAACAAGATATGCCTCTTGTAACAGCAAGCTATAAGATTGCCGATCGCACATGGCAAGATAATATCGCAGAAGGGATCAATTCTTCTATCCATCTTCAAAGCATTGATTGTATCATCAGCTTGTCAAAGATTTATAAAGGCATTCAGTTTGATGCTTAATAAGAGCGAATAGTTCCTGCACATCTTTTCACACTGCACTTCTTTGTAACAATTACCTCAACACATAATCCACTGAAAGATGTCTGTTTGATTTTCTTAACTTTGCTACATGAAAACTAAAAGCATTCGCGAAGTGTCTGAATTTAATACTAAACTGAAATTGAAAGGATTTAATGTCTTTGAGATAGAATGTGACAGCAATTTAACCCGCATTTACAGCAGAAAAGATTTTTATAAAATTTGCCTCACAACAGGTAAGAGCATCATTCATTATGCGGACAGAAGTTTTGAAATGGATGGCACTATTTTATTTTTTGGCAATCCGCATATTCCTTATTCTTGGGAAACAATTTCAAGAACATATAAAGGCTATACCGTTCTCTTTTCCGAAGATTTTATAAAACTATCCGATCGCTCCGAAAGCCTGCAACAGTCACCTTTGTTTAAGATTAGTGGCACACCCATTTTAAACATAACAGATAGCCAACGGGAATTTTTAAATACCATTTTTGAAAAGATGATTGCAGAGCAACAGACGGATTATGCTTTCAAAGATGATTTAATTCGCAACTACATCAATCTTATTATTCACGAAGCGATGAAAATGCAACCTTCAGAAAATTACGACAAACATAAAAACGCTTCTTCCAGAATCACTTCCGTATTTCTTGAACTTTTAGAAAGGCAGTTTCCTATTGAAAGCACCGACCGTCCGCTTCAATTAAGAACTGCTCAGGATTATGCAAAAGGCTTAGCTGTTCATGTTAATCATCTCAATCGCTCTGTAAAAGAAGTAACAGGCAAATCAACTACCATACATATTACTGAAAGAATCGTTACGGAAGCAAAAGCATTACTGCAACATACCGACTGGACAATTGCCGAAATTGCCTATGCACTTGGCTTTGAATATCCCACCTACTTCAATAATTACTTTAAAAGAATGACAGGAACTGTACCTTCTTCATTAAGAGCTGAGGCTGTTTGAAATTCTTAACGGAACCGTTAAATATACACGAAAGGGTATAGAAGAAAATTATTTTAATTGTTTTATACCCGAAAGGGTATAATCAGTCGTAAAACATTATTTTTATACCCGAAAGGGTATAAATTAATCACAAAACATTATCTTTATACCCGAAAGGGTATAATATGAGCTACACATACATAGCCAATTTTATAAAGGATAATAGGAACAGACTTCGCCTGACTCAGGAAGAACTGGCCGCAAAAGCCGGCGTAGGGTTACGTTTTATCAGAGAATTGGAACAGGGAAAAAATACACTTAGAATTGATAAAGTTAATCAGGTGCTTGCGCTATTTGGGTATAGCCTCATTCCGGGAAAAGAATTAGACCCATACGAAATTCTTGCAAAGCATTTCAATCAAAATGTAAAAGTGTATTTGAAAAATAAATCAGTGTTTAAGGGATTTATCATTGATCAAATAAGGGAAGGTATTGAAATCACGGGATGGAAATTTATTAATAGTAACAACGTAACTGAATACGCGGCAACGAAAAAGCCTGACTTGGTTCAGATAATTCAACACAGTGAAATTGAAAGAATAGAAAACGTTTAAAAGTATGCGAAGAGAAGGCAAAGTTCTATACAAAAATAAATTAGCAGGAATTGTTTGGCAAGATGAAAATGGTTATGGATTTAAGTATGATGAAAAATATCTCGAAGACAAAACTTCTGCGCCGGTTAGTCTTACATTACCGTTAAGACCTGACCCATATTTAAGCAAAACGATGATTCCCTTTTTTGATGGACTAATACCGGAGGGATGGTTGTTAAGTATTACAATAAAAAATTGGAAACTGGATATTCGTGACCGCATGGGTTTGCTGTTGATTGCATGCAAAGATTGCATTGGAACGGTGAGTATTGAAGCAATTAAATCAAAAGAAGAACAATGAGCACGAAGAGATGTTTATATTGTTATCAACCATTATCCCGTGATGAGCATGATTTCCATGAAAAATGCAGCAAGAAATTTTTCGGAACATCAAAACATCCTTTGCTTGATTATAGTAACGCGCAGATGCAAGAATTAGCAAAAGAAATTGTTATTAGAAGTATTGCAGTAACGGGAGTTCAACCAAAATTATCATTAACAGTAGAAAAAATTCCCGGTGATCCTAAAAATTCCAGATTTACAATTGTGGGTTTGTGGGGAAATTATATTTTGAAACCTCCTGCTGAAGAATTTCCAAATTTACCCGAAAATGAAGATGTAACTATGCATCTTTCTGAATTATTCCGAATACCAACAGCTTCGCATAGTTTGATAAGATTAAAATCAGGAGAATTAGCATACATTACAAAACGCTTCGACAGAGTGAATGGTGACAAATTGGCCATGGAAGATATGTGTCAATTGACTGAAAAGCTTACTGAAGATAAATACAGGGGCTCGATGGAAATGGTAGGTAAACAGATTATGAAATTTTCCACACGACCCGGCTTCGATGTCGTTACTTTTTTTGAAACAGCTTTGTTCTGTTTTATAACCGGTAATGCCGATATGCACTTAAAAAATTTTGCATTATTAACAACAACAGACAAGGAAATTATTTTATCACCGGCTTATGACATGTTATGTACAAAAATTGCAATGCCCGCAGATACAGAGGAGCTGGCGCTCACGGTAAATGGCAAAAAAAGAAAAATAAAGAAAAATGATTTCGATGTGTTGGCTAAAAATCTGAAGATTCCTGATAAGACAGTTCAGCACACTTATGCAAGGGTCTTAAATAAAATAAAGATGGCGAAGGAGTGGATAGATATTTCATTTCTGCCCAAAACCATGAAATCAGAATTCAAAAAAATAATAGAAGAAAATATAAGAAAGATTGAGCAATGATGATCTGTATATAACAATCCCTCCTCCTTGTGTTTCGCTGTTTGAATTTCTTAATAATTGGTTTGATAATCTTTAGCAGTCCCGCTAATTGCTAAATACCTTTGTGTGCCGATAAAAATAAGTTCAAGGAACACACAAAACATGAATCAAATCAATAAAAACATTTTTGAACGCGATAAATCAGGAGAAATAATTCCTCTTAATGACCCGGAGTATCCCAAGCTTTTTGCAATCATTTTAAAAGCTATCCGTACAACTGCTAAACTCAATAATCTTGTTACGGATGATTTACAAAAAATAAGAGATGTTTTTAGCGAATTAATCGGCAGAAAAGTTGATGATACATTTTTTGTGATACCACCATTTTATTCTGATTTCGGCGAAAACATCAACATCGGTAAAAATGTGTTTGTAAATCATGCCTGTACATTTATGGACAGAGGCGGCATTACCTTAGAAGATGAAGTATTAATTGGCCCTAAAGTAAATCTTATCACAACAAATCATCCTTTACATCCTTCGGAAAGAAGAGCTACAATTTCTCACCCGATAGTGATAAAGAAAAAAGCATGGATTGGTGCGGCAGCTACGATAATGCCCGGTGTAACTATTGGTGAAAATTCAATTGTTGCAGCAGGCGCAGTGGTAACAAAAGATGTTCCTGACAATACAATCGTTGGCGGTATTCCGGCAAAAATTATTAAAAAGCTGGAGGTTTAAAATATATAACCATGAGAACACTGTATTTCTTACTCCTGCTGCTCATCGGCAGCAGCCTTTTTGCCTGTGATAACAATCAGGCTTATCATTTCACAAATCCACGAGATGCGAATTCTCAAAGCACTTTGAACACAGATAGTATGAAGTTAAAAATAACAATGGGCAAAACAATTCTTACCGCCTCATTAATCCAAAGCAAAACAACAGACGACTTTATCAAACTTTTGCCGCTTAATCTTACGATGAATGATTTGTTTGGAAGAGAGAAATATGGTGAGCTTCCCGCAACTATTTCAACAGATGGAAAGCGATCATTCAACTATGAAGCCGGTGATATAGGTTATTGGTCACCAAGCCACGACCTTGCTATCTATTATAAGAATGATGGCGAATCTATTCCAAATCCCGGCATTATTATTATTGGAAAAATAGAATCAGACATAAAAGTCTTTAATGTCTCCGGCTCTGTAAAAGTGAAAATAGAACTTAAACAATAAACATTATTAATAACCTGATGAAAAATATTTACGATGAAAACACTTTTGATTACAACTTTTTCTTTCGCAATTCTATTTCATTTTAATGCCAATGCACAAGCTGGCAGAGATACAACAAATCAACCTCAGGACTTACCAAAAGGTGAAAAAGGTTCTTCAAATTATTTCACCGGAAATGTTTGGGTAAAAGCATTGGCAAATGATACCGCTTCCGCTTGTTCCGTCGCCAAAGTAACGTTTGAACCAAATGCACGTAGCAACTGGCATTTTCATCCTGATAAACAAGTGCTCATTATCACAAGCGGAATTGGTTATTTAAAAGAGAAGGACAAACCCATTCAGATACTTCGCAACGGAGATGTGGTTACTATTCAACCCGGCGTTGTGCATTGGCATGGTGCAACACCTGAGAGTGAATTTGTGCAAATTGTCGTCAATCGAACTACTGATAAAAGTGTGGTAACGTGGTTACAAAAAGTAACAGATGAAGAATACAGAAGTGGTAAATAAAATTTTATAGTTAAGAACGGATAAACAATGAAGCGACTTACGCTTTTGTTGAACAGCGAACAGAACCCCGAAGAGTGCGACCCCGAGTTCCGTCGCTTCGCTTCTCGTCGGGGCAGGCGCAACGGACGATTAATAGTAGTAATGCAGTTCGGCTCCCGAAAAATCGGACAGGTTATAAAAAGATCTATTAGGATTTGTATGGTATATATTTTTTAATTCAGCAAACAAAAAACATATCACTATGGAAGCAGTAAAAGCAACACCAGAAGAAGCAACAATCAGTAAAGCAAAACAAGTAAAAGCTTATGGTACAGAAGCAGCAGATGCACCTTTGGAACAGTTAAATATCAAACGAAGAAAACCCACACCACACGATGTTGAAATTGAAATATTGTATTGTGGTGTTTGTCATTCCGATCTTCACACAGCAAGAAATGAATGGCACGGTACAATTTATCCATGTGTGCCCGGTCATGAGATCGTCGGAAGAATTGTAAGCGTTGGCAATCATGTTACAAAATTTAAAGCAGGTGATTTGGCAGCAGTAGGCTGTATGGTGGATAGCTGCCGTGAATGCGAGTATTGCAAAGAGGGTTTGGAACAATATTGTGAACCCGGGAGTGTTTGGACATATAATTCGCCCGACAAATATCTCGGCACACAAACCTATGGCGGATATTCAGAAAGCATCGTCGTAACCGAAGATTTTGTTTTACGGGTTCCCGAAAATCTTGATTTAGCAGCAACTGCGCCTTTGCTGTGTGCAGGTATTACTACTTATTCACCGCTGAAGCATTGGAACGTGGGCGCGGGCAAGAAAGTGGGAGTTGTTGGTTTGGGCGGTTTAGGTCACATGGGTGTTAAATTGGCTAAGGCGATGGGCGCAGAAGTTATTGTGTTTACCACTTCTCAATCTAAAGTTGAAGATGCAAAACGTTTGGGTGCTGATGACGTAGTGCTGTCAAAAGATGAAAAACAAATGCAGCGTTATGCAGGTAAGCTGCACTTTGTTTTAGATGCCGTTTCTGCACAACATGACATTAATGCTTATTTAAATCAGTTACGTGTTGATGGTTCGTTGGCTTTGGTTGGTGCTCCAGAGCATCCGCTTCCCGTGTCCGCCTTTAATCTTATCATGGGAAGGAGAAGCTTTGCCGGTTCTGCTATTGGTGGCATTTCTGAAACACAGGAAATGCTTGATTTTTGTGGCAAGCACAATATTGTTTCCGATATAGAGATGATAAACATTCAGCAAATCAATGAGGCGTATGAACGATTATTGAAAGGCGATGTGAAATACCGTTTCGTGATTGATATGGCGTCTTTAAAAAAATAAGCAAATATCATTGCGAAACAGTAGAAGTTTTATTTGGTAACGAGCTGCGGTTTTTCATGGCATCACCTGTTGCGTCGCATTTCGTTCGTCTGTATATCTGTGTGCATCTTTAGTTTCTCAGCGATCATGCTAACAAAATTTATTCTGTTGCTAACTTTAGAAAAATAAAAGAACTTCTATGCAAATTACAAGAATAGGTTCACAACCTTCAGCTAAAGGACCCGAAGATTGGTTCACCGGTGCAGTACGTATTGATCCTTTGTTTCAGCCAAATGAGGCAAGACGTGCAGCCGCTGCTATCGTTACTTTCGAACCCGGTGCAAGAACAGCATGGCACACACATCCGTTAGGGCAAACATTGATTGTTACATCAGGTTGTGGTTGGGTGCAGCGTGAAGGCGATGTTATAGAAGAAATTCACCCGGGAGATATTGTTTGGTTTGAGCCAAATGAAAAGCACTGGCATGGCGCTACCGCAACTACAGGTATGATGCATATTGCCATACAGGAAAACCTCAACGGCAAAGTTGTTGACTGGATGGAAAAAGTTAACGATGAACAGTATCGAAAGTGAGTTGTAATATGAATGATGAATTTTGGTTTAGTAAAAAATTATAGTGGAAGCTTATGTCTTATATTCAACGGTATGTATCAGTTTTCATGATAACCATGACAACATTTTTTTTCTCCTGTAGCGCTTCTGCGCAGAATAAAAATTCTTACATGCGAATCGCGAAAATTGTAGTTGATTCCGCTCAATTAGAAAATTATAAAGCTGCGCTTAAAGAAGGAATGGAAGCTGCTGTTCGTACAGAGCTGGGAGTGCTAACTCTCTATGCCGTCTATGAAAAAAACAATCCTACTCATGTAACCGTTTTTGAAATTTATGCTGATGAAGATGCCTACAAATCACACATTCAAACTTCACACTTCAAAAAATATAAAAGCACTGTAGAGCACATGGTTAAATCTCTTGAGCTTACCGATGTTGCTCCTATCGCTCTTGAAGTGAAGACGAAGTGAAATATCCATCACTCATTTCCACTCTGTTCACTTTTGTTGGAGCACAAGAAAAATAAAAAAATAAAAATGACAAACAGAGTTGATTTTTGATTTACCGCAAATACATTTGAGCAATAATTATCTAACCATCTATGGTCAAACATGCTTTTCATGCTTTACTGCTCCTAACCATTTTTTCAATCGTTTCTTCTTTCGCAATCGCACAAGAGGTAAAGGAACCAAAAGTAAACGAGGAGTGGTTAAAACCTTATGAGCCATTCAGGATTGCAGGCAATTTGTATTATGTGGGCACTTACGATCTTGCATGTTATCTTATTACAACAACAAAGGGAAATGTACTTATCAATACAGGAACTGCAGCTTCTGAAACGCAGATAAAGGATAATATTGAAACGCTTGGTTTTAATTTTTCTGATATCAAAATACTTTTAATTACACACGCACATTACGATCATGTGGGCGCTATGGCAGCGATTAAAAAACAAACAGGTGCACAATTGATGGTTGATGCAGAAGATACTGCCGTACTTGCTGATGGTGGTAAATCAGATTATGAATTGGGTAAGTATGGAATAACTTTTCAACCTGTAAAAGCAGATCGTTTATTGCATGATGGCGATACCATTCAGCTTGGCGATGTGCAGCTTGTTATATTACATCATCCCGGTCATACAAAAGGCTCGTGCAGTTTCTTGTTCACCGTAAAAGACGAACAAAGATCTTACCGTGTGCTTATAGCCAATATGCCAACGATTATTACAGACAAGCGCTTTGCTGATATTACTGCTTATCCAAACATTGCAAAAGATTATGCGTACACATTACGTGCATTGAGAAATATCTCTTTTAATTTATGGCTTTCTTCTCACGCAAGTCAATTTAATCTGCATGAGAAACACAAACCCGGTGATACCTATAATCCATCTGCTTTTATTGATCGGCAGGGCTATGATACTGCGCTACGTGAGCTGCAACAACAATATGATGAAAAGATGCAGAAAGATGGGGTGAAGCAAAATGCCGAAAAGTGAAGCGAAATAACGATGTTGTTTGTCACGCTATTGCCGCAAATGAGTTCTTTCAAATTAAATCACCGCTTCCCATATTTATTGGAATTACAATCGCTCTTTCTTTTTTCTTCATCTTATGTGCATTATAAGCAATCATTGAAACTACAGCCAAACCAACTATACAACACACTCCATATTGTGTTGCTTTTTCTAAAAATGCTGTTATGAAATTAGCATTACCTGTGCTTCTTTCAACTATCCATGCCATTGCCGCAATGCTCGATAAAACTGCACCTGCAATACGAAACCATGAATAAAAAGAAGTTTTGCTTAAAAGTATCAACCATGGAATGATCATAGCAATGATAAATAGCTGCATCACTTCAATTCCAAGATTGAAACCAAGAATACTAAATGCAAGTGTACCTGCACCAAGATTCATATCAGATAAAACACTTGCGAATGCAAGACCATGGATTAATCCAAAACCTGCTGCCACATAAATTTCTTTTCCCGGAAATAAAGGACGCATTGCATGAATTGCAGAAACCAAAATAGAAACAGCTATCAAAACTTCAATTGGTTGTTGAGGCAATTTCAATAAGCCTAATGCACCAATCAACAGCGTTGCAGAGTGTCCGATGGTAAATGCAGTTACAATTTTCAACAATCTTGCAATGCTGTATTTGGTGCCGCCGAACGTTGTCCATTTTTTTCTTTGAAATAAAAGCGTTGCAGGCAACAACAATACAATGAGGAATAATAAATGGTCTGTGCCTTCTTGAATGTGCTGCATGCCTAAGTTCACCATACTTTTAAAACCAAGCCAGTCATTGCCTTTTTCGAGATTTATTTCGTAAGGATAAATCACATTATCTCTCACATTCCATCCAATCGCTACTGCTTCTGAAGAATTGGTGTTGATGCTTCCTGTTTCCCAATCGCTGCGGATAGAAACCAATGCTACATGATTTATCACCTGGTGCATGATAACATCATAATCCAGAAAAAATTTCCTTGTAGTCTCACCTGGTTGTGGCTTTAAAACCACACGGGCATTTACTTCCCAGTAAGGAATACCAGTTTCAATATATTTTCCTTTATCCATTCTTAATTCGTCTATATCAATTATCCATGGATGCGATTTGGCAACATAAGCATGTATATGATCTTTCAAATATTCTTTTAACTGCGGACCAAAATCTTTAACTATAGCTTCTGGATTTTTCGAAATATTATTTCCGAATGCGAGCTCCAATTCAGGTACCGGCATTTGTATTTCCATTGAAACTTTATCAGGACTTATATCCAAAAATAAAAGTGTGTTCGGCGCTTGATGAGCATAAATTTTTTCTGATGTTATGATTGCTATAAAAAACAACATTACGATTTGAAACAGCCGCCAACTTTTTGTTTGGCGACTGTTTAGTTTGAATTTCTGAATCATTGTAGCTATTTGAGTGCTTTAATTCATTAGTGAGTAGTGAGTAGTGAGTAAGTAATTCCTTTCAATATTCACCATTCACTTTTATAATCCTATATAATCGCGACTATGGTCACGCATTACAGAATGAAAATGTATTTGATTTGAAATAACAACTCCGTTTTGACAAATGAACTCGATCCATACACTCGGTCCGTCTATTCTTACGTAATCGGTATTTGTAGTTAAAAAAGTACTTGCACTGCCCGCGGTGGCGCTGGTGTTACTTGCATAGCACACATACGTATCTGCTAATTCGTTGGCATACGCTTCACGTATAGTAGCAGATTGTGTTGTATCAACATCGTTAAGCCACGGAAGCATTGCTGCCCATACTTTTGCCTCAGCCGCAGTGCTAAGACTGCTCACTTTTATTCCTTGTTTTGTGGTTGGAAATGTGTTGGTAGTAGAACCGGGAAGCATTAAACAATCAGAGAATGTTCCCGAAATTTTTGCGCTTGCTAATTCAGAACTTGTAAATGAGCCCAACATATCCTGCATTACACTATGTTCTGTAGCTAATGGACCTGTGTAGGTAGTGCCATTGACTGTAAAGGAACCGTTCGGTTCTACACCTTCATGCAATGGTGTAATGCTTACCACTTCTCCTGCATCGTAAGTAATGTTTGAAGCATAATGATGACCTCCGTATTGAAGCATCCATTTGCCGGTTGTGCTCGGCGTTCCAAGAAATGCGATAACATAATTGCCCGAAGAATAACCGTTTGCCATAGTGCCCAAATAATCATCGGCGGCAGTAATGGTTATAAATTCTTCGTATCCTTCCCCCGAAACGGTACCGGCTGCCGCTTCTATCAGCGCTTTGGCAGCGGCTAATTGTGTGCTTGAAAGACTGCTGAACAATAAACCATTTCTGCATGATAAACCGCACGGAAGATTGGACCATCTTTTTGCATTATCGAGCGTTAAGTCGAGCACAACAGATGATTGCTGATCGGAAGTAAGTGTTGCTAAAAATGCATTTGCAAGACAAACAACTTTTTCAACACCGGTTTTTGAATCGCAGTCTGTTGAGGTGGAAGTAGAAGTGGAATCACCGGTAGTAGTATCACCTGAGCTTGCACTTGCAGCATCTTTTTTACATGCGATTAACACAGCTATTGCAAGCAATGCCGACGCAGAAAATAATAAGAGTTTTCGTTTCATAATCATTGATTGGTTTTGTCATTTAAAAAAAATGTAGAGCTTGTATCATGTTGACTTTTTTTTGAAAAACTGTGATCATTGTTACGATTACAAAACTCTTTATAACGCTTACCGGAAAAAAGCCAAATGAGGTGAACAATTCAAATGTTGAGGTGAAAATATTTTGAGTGAAAGTTCGCAGTTGGGGAATGATAATAAAGATCAATCTTCTTTGCTGTCTCTGCGTTCCTATTAAGCGACGCAAAGACGGCGGAGTAGCGCAGAGAACGCAAAGAAGCTCGAAGTTGTATAGAGGAATTACCGAACGTACAAGAGTGCGACGCAAGTAAAGCATCATAGTAGTAATGCAGTCGGGTTCATAAAAAACAAATGTTCTTGCTACAAGTTACCACCATAATCAGTGTTTTTATCTCTCCATACAGAATGCGGATGTGTGCCTGATAAGACAACACCATTCTGCACGGAGTATTCAATCCAAACTGAAGGACCATCTATACGCACATAATCATTTTTTGTGGTAACTCCTGTAGTTCCTGAATAAGATATGTAGGTGTCATCAAGTTCGTTGGTGTATTTGGTTATGATGTCGTTTGCATCAGCAATGTCTCCTACATAAGTTTTAATGGCGTTTAACACAAGTGTTTTTTGTGCGGAAGTGAGTTCACTGCATGCGATACCCGATGGAGTGGAAGGAAACGCATCGTCCCTTTGAGGACCGGCAATTAAGTCGCTGTAAGTACCGCTTAGTTTAGCAGTAGCCAATTGAGTAGAAGAAAGACCTGTAAGCATTGCTGAAAGCGCAGCCTGCTCTTGCTGTAACGGCTGACAACTTTTGTTCTTCCATGTGAACGTAGAAAAAGGTTCTACACCTCTGAACGATGGTGTTGCACCTGCCAACACGCCGTTTTCATACGTATTGGCAAATGCAAGATGATGACCGCCAAATTGAATTTCAAATGTGTCTGTTGCAGCAGGCGTTCCTAAAAATGCGATGTAATAATTTGCGTATCCATAATCTGATCCGCCTCCGTTTGCTTTCAAGTATTCATCGGCACAAAGCAGTTGCACAATTTCGTCCCATCCTTCATTTTTTGTTGTGCCTGAAATTGCTTTTATTAATACCAAGGCATACTTGATTTGTGTTGATGTCATAGAACCGAAATTTAAGCCCACCCTTTGTCCGTAAATGGCTTCGGGAAAATTAGACCATTTTTTTGCGTCAGTAATTGAGTAATCAAGTTGCACAGCAGCCAATTGTGTTGCGTTTAACTGTGCTTTGAATGCGTCTGCCAAACATACAACGTGGTCAATGCCTGTTTCGGAAGAACAACTTGATACGCTAATATCATCGAAGTTGATTGATGATGTAGCAGTGCTTGTTGTGTTTGCGCTTGTGGTGTCGTTTTTAGAACAGGAAGCAAATGCTATTGCTGTTGCTGCCAAAAGAATTGAAGATTTAAGAACTGATTTCATTGATTGTTCATTTAAGTTTTACAAAAAATTTTCTCTGTTATTGCAATAAGAGAGAGTAAAACTATTCATGTGCCTAATTCTGTTTTTGAGATTGAGGTTATTCGCGTATTTGTGTCGGTGAATTGTTATTACAGCAAATACTATAAAAGAAAAAAAAGGCTCTTTTCGCAAGAGCCTTCATGGATTTTTGATTGATAGAAATGCTGATAGATATTTATTACAATTTGAGAATCAAATGCTGATTGCAATATTTTTCGAGTTATCATCTTTAACGATTACATCGTTTTGAATTTGCAATTCACTTCCCTTGGAATTATAAATGATATTATATTTCACAACAAGATATTCATTTTTCTTGCAGATGTTACTGATTTCAATATTTTGTTTTAGTGCGTCTCCAATAGACGGATACTGACTTAAATATTTCTCGTCGAAACTTTTCTCCCAAACGATAGCGTTTTCGCCTTTCATGTTTACTTTTTCTATTGTTACGTGTACCTGTGCTGAAGCACTATTGTACGCGGTTGATGAGTATTCGTCACTTTTGTAAACCGCGAGCGATACATTTTCTGTAGCTGCATTTTCTGTAGCGGTAATTCTTGATGAATCTTGTGCAATAAAAAATATTATGGTTAATATTATCGCTGTAAAACACACCGCAGCTAATAATAATTTCTTTTTCATTTTTATAAGTTTTGTATGATAATAGTTATTTCAATTTTGTGAGAGCAAAGCTATAATGATTAATTGCCGTTGGTTTTACAAATGATATGAACTGAAAAAAGATTGCTGTGAATTGAGAAAAAATGGATTGCGGAAGATATTCGCTGCGATTAATTCTTTGAGTAGTTAAAAACATTTAGTCATTGCTAACCCTTATCGCTCCTAAATCCATAACCATCATAACGTGCAGTAGTCATGCCCTTCGGAGTGAAAGTGTAAGTAAATGACATAAAGTATATTTTAAAAATGAAGAATATCAGTAGCTACATGAATCGTTATTTAAGTGGAATTCTTTAACGGGTTTATTTTGTCTTTATATGTTTCTTTGAAACAATGTGCACTTTTGTGAAAGCTTGCTTAATAGAATTTCTGAACGTACAAGTGAGTGGCACAACGAAAGCTTCGTAGTAGTAATCAGCTCGTCCCAAAAAAAAATTCTAATGCTTTAATGGTCGTTTCTTTATCATACCACCTTTGGTGTCTTTAACACTGCTCATTACAACAAAAGCGTTTGTATCAATTTTATCAATCTCTCCTCTTAAGCGGCTTAATTCCAAACGCGTTATAACTGTGTAAAGAATATCAACTTCGTTTCGTTCGCCGCTTTTTCCATAACCGCGCTTGCCTTTATATACCGTTACGCCTCTGCCCATATCGTTTACAATCATTTGTCTTATCTCATCATTGTGCGGTGAAATGATTGTTACGCCCGTATATTCTTCTATACCTTCAATAATAAAATCGAGCGTTTTGGAAGCAGCGAGATAAGTAATCATGGAATAAAGTGCCGTTTCTATTGAAAGCAAATACGCAGCTACAGAAAAGATAATAATGTTGATGACAATGATAATGTCGCCGATGGTTGTGCTTAATTTTCGACTTAAAAAAATCGCAAGCACTTCTGTACCATCAATCACCGAACCACCTCTTACACAAAGACCGATTCCTGCACCAAGAAAGAAGCCGCCGAATACTGCAACCAATAATTTGTCGTGTGTTATTTCAGGGAAATGAATAAAGGCAACACATGCAGCAAGCGCCACAATTGCCACAGCGGTCTTTATTGCAAACTGATAACCAATAACTCTAAATCCGAGAAAAATAAACGGAATATTGATAATAAGTAATAAATAATAAAGCGGTACAGACGTAACTTCTGAAACCAACAATGAAATACCTGTTGCGCCGCCATCAATAAAACTATTGGGTAATAAAAAGCTTTCTAATCCAAATGCAGCAGACATAACTCCGGCAGCCATTAAGAAGCTATCCTTTAATGTATGGGCGACAAGTATTCTTAATGTTCGAAAACCTTTTGCAAGCTGAAAAGAAGAATAATCTTTATCAGGTTTCTTTTTATCTTTTTTATAAACTGTTTGTATTACTATTTGTTTCCAAAATGGATTCATGAGAGGTGCTTTAAGGTGAATGGTGGATACCGTGTTGAAGCGTGAATCGTCAATCTATTGCCTTGTTAAATTAAAGACTGTTACGTCGTTTATCAGAAATCAAACATCACCATCATGTATGCAATGAAGATAAACAGAAATGTTTAGGTAAAGATTGATTTAAACTTTAACTTTTAGAGAAGGCGTTCCATTGTATAATTGATTAAAACTAAGAAGGGATTAAATACAACACGTTTGTAAACAAACACTAAGCACTCACATGCAGCAAATATTTTTCTTTGAAGTATTCTTCTTTAAAAATTTCTTCAAGTGCAATCATGTGTGGACGCAAACCGCTATCATGAATTTCTTGTGTAAGATCTCCTCCTTTTAAAGAGATAACACCATTTGGTAATTCTTGAGTGTTGCCTTTTTTTAAAAGCGGCTTACTCCATTTCCATAAATCTTTTAGGGGCGCCACTGCTCGTGACACAACAAAATCGAATTTTCTGTTTTTTATTTCTTCTGCGCGCACATGTTGTGTGGTTACATTTTGCAAACCAATTGTATTTACAATAGCATCAACAACCTTTAGTTTTTTTCCAATGCTGTCAACAAGATGAAACCGCACTTCAGGAAAATAAATGGCAAGCGGAATACCCGGAAATCCCCCGCCTGTACCGATATCAATTATTTGTGTACCAGCTGCAAAATCAATCACTGCAGCAATACTTAAAGAATGCAACACGTGTTTTTCATAAAGACCATCAATATCTTTTCTTGAAATGACATTTATTTTACTGTTCCAGTCGTTATACAACTCACCGAGCGCTGCAAATTGCTCTGATTGCTTTTGAGTAAAATCGGAAAAATATTTTAGAATAACATCCATTTGCGATTGTTGAAGAATAAAACACGAAAGTATTGATAAGAATTTTTATGAACCAAGCTGTATTACTACTATTATACTTTGGTTGCGTCGCACACTTGTACTGAAAGAATTTGTTTCAGCAATAATATCAAAAGGTTTAAATGCAAGAGTTAAGTTTGAAAAAATTTCGCCCACAAAAAGGGGTGTACTCTTAACGACGAATAATTAATTATGACCTCAAGCTCTGAAACTGAAGATGCCATTTGTTCTTGAGATAAAGTGATTGTTCGACCCCGATAGCAATCGGGGCAGGCGCAAGGGACGGTGCCATGAAAAACTACTGTTGGTATCAAAAAAATATCAATAGAAAATTTACTTCCAATTTTTTGCAGGTTTCTTCCACAATGCAGGGGCAAATAAAACATAGTAAAAGCTCATCCAGATATCGAGGAAAATAAAGTAGGGAAAGAGGTCTGCTTCATTTAACTGCTTCATGCTTTTGAACCAGATAATTCCCTGCACCAACATACGCAAACTAAATAGCGCAAGTACAAGCCACCAGTTATAAAACAACGCAGCGACAATAGCAGCGGGATAAAACAATACCTGCGATAACGAGTATAGCCCCAACAATAATTTGTGTTTGCTTTTATAAAATTTTGAAGTGGTGTAGTGGCGATATTTTTGCTTTTGCCATATACTCCATGTGTGCGCCGCTTCGCTAAGCGTGTGTGCATCTTTGTCAATTACAATGGCAGTGTTGTGTTTGTTGGCAACCATGTTAATGAACAAATCATCGTCGCCGCCGGGAATGTGATTGATCGAAGAAAAACCTTTGTTACTAATGAACAATTCTCTTTTGTAGGAAAGATTTCTTCCAACGCCCATATAAGGCATACCTGCAAGCGCAAAAGAAAAATATTGCAGCGCAGAGTGAAAAGTTTCAAAACGAATTAATTTATTAAGCATCGTTTTGTGTTTGTGAAAAGCACCATAACCGAGTACTATTTGTTTACCGTTATAGTAAGCGTCCTGCATTTTTTGTATCCACAATTCGCTGGCTGGAATACAATCAGCGTCTGTAAGTAAGACCACCTCGTACTTTGCAGATTTAATACCCATTGATAAGGGGAATTTTTTTCCGGGTATCATTTTGGCTTCCTGCTTTAACGGAATAGGATTTAAGTTCTTGAATGATTTCCTGAATTCATCCAACAGGAATTTTGTTTCGTCTGTTGAGTTGTCATTTACCACAATTACTTCATGTGTTGTTTTGTATTTCTGCACAAGAACACCGGGAAGATTCTTTACAATATTGTCTGCTTCGTCTCTTGCACAGATAACCACTGAAACAGGATACTCTTGCGACGATTTTTTTTCGGGCGGTTTATATACAGCAAGTCTTCTGAAAAAATATAAATAATAAAAGAGTTGGGTGCCGCAAACCACACAAAACAAAATGAAGAGGGCAAGTTTCCACACGTTGACTATGATGAGTAGGTACATGAAAACAAAAATAATTAACTGTTGCTGAAATAAGACTGCGTTATGCAAGGGTTATCCACATTTTGAAATTGTGAGTAGTGAATAGTGAGTAGTGAGCAGTGAGTAGTGAGCGGCGAGTAGTGAATAGTGAATAGTGAATAGTGAGTAGTGAGTAGTGAGTAGTAAATGCTTAGTGGCCTGGCGACTCAAAGGGGTCTGACCGGTAAGTTTGCAAGATTATTAAGTTCCCTTTCCTTTAAAAACCAGCCTCTGCATCATCGGTTTCATTAAGCATCAATGGAATTACCTTGCCGTCTTTTGTTTGTTTATGGCGATATTGTTGTATCACTGCATAAAAGAAATCAATCAATGCATCAACATGATGATCGAACGTAAAGACATGTCTTTGCCGCCATACGTTTTCGCGTATTTGTTGCATTAGGTCTTTATTACGCAACTGCGCTGCCAATTCTTTCATATCGTTAAAGAATAAACCAATGTTTAATTTCTTTACGATTGATTGCATGCTTACCAAGTGCCCCGTATTATCTGCCTGCAACATTGGTAATCCTGCAAGTGCAAGGGTTGACATTCGTGCAGGAAGATTTATATCATCCCAATTCACTCTTTTTATTTCACCATAATTTTCGCTTTTAAAAAAGTGCAGCCAACCCGCATCATACTGAGAGAATTCCTTTACCCAATTTTGCTGATCAACATTCGGATGAATATGCAAATAACCGCGAGCCATCTTCAATGTTTTTTCTATCCATGCTTTCCATTGTCCTTGCGTAAAATCACCATAGAAATGTAAATGAATTTTTTCTTGCGCCAATTCTTCCACATTGTATGGATGCAAGCCAATCGGTCTTCCCGGAACAACTGTATGCAACTCACCATCTGTTTCTGATAACAGATGAGAGCGTTCATCATTAAACCAGTCCTTCTTTGGTAAATCGCCATCCAAGATAAAATCAATGGAGTGAGGCTCCTTTACAATAAATTCATCCAACCATAAATTCATTTCTTCACTTATATAAATTCTTCCGTCTGCGTTTGAATATAGATCAACCATTTCGTTCCATATTCCTTTTTCCAAACAAATAAAAGGCCCCTCTTTAAAATGAAATACAAAAGGGATATCGCCGCTGCAATACTTCATTACTTTATGAATAAAAGGAATTGCCTGCCAATTGAGCAAAGCGTAGATAATATCGGGTTTGAATTTCTTTATCTCTTCTTGCCAATTATTGTTCGAAATATCTTCTACATGACCAAATGGTAAAGGCCCCACATAATTAAACCAGTAAGGTTTCGGTGTCCACAAACCATAAAGTTTATGTCCTTGCTCTTCCAAAGCAAGCACCCGGTCAGCATTATAAGCAAGTTCACCAAGAAGCAAAATTTTTAAACCATCTTGTTTGAAAGGTGTTGATGGTCTGTTGCGCGTCGTTTCATATTGTGTTACCTCGTCAATAAAATTTCCCATGGTTGTGTGATAACGCAAGGGTTGAGTAACATTATAGTAAGAACGAAAAGTGTTGATGCCCCCGATTGGCTCTCGCATTATTTTGTATCGCTGATCGGGATGATCAACCCATTCGCAGGTTAGTTTTCCAGTGTGAACAAATTCACCTTTTAACTTGCTCCAGAATAAACGGTTCAAATCATCACTTTCAAGTTCTCTTCTTGTTGTCCATCTTGCAGGCATTTTTTTATGCATCACCTGTACCAACTGCAGCCATTCATTATTGATAATGCCATCTGTTTTTCTGTTGTAATAATGACGGAGAGAAGAATAAGCAAGCACTGCATTTTCGTTTGCGTGTAAAGCATCATACAATGTTTGCAAATGATCTCTATATATTACATCATCAGAGGGAAGATAAGCGATATAAGCAGATTTGGTTTTTTGTAAACCGAAATTAAGAGAAGCGCCTAATCCGATATTTTCTTTATTGCTGTATGGTCTTATTCTTTCATCATTCAAAAATTCTTTTACAACTTTATTTGTTTCATCAGGAGAACCATCATTGATTATAATAAGTTCCCAATTTGTTAATGTCTGATCCAACAAGGACACAATTGCCCTTCTTATAAACTTGTCCTGCCTGTACGTTGGCATTATAACAGAGACTAAAGGTTTCTTCATATCATGATTTTAAATTTCCAAACACTTAGGTGCATTTACCGTTCTGTCGGGGACTGTGGTTTCCAATTCCTGATGATACACCCCGCTTAGTATAATACCACAACCGCCATATTTCTTCATTACTCTCAACTGTGCCAATACATCTTCGCCGCAATGGTTCTGTTGCGCACCACATAAGAATCAAGAACGAGAGATCATCATCAATAAACAAACTGTATTTTGCCTGTGATTGATTAAGCAAAAATTCACGTTGTTGTGCCATACCTCGGCTTGGATTTTGCAAAATCTTTATATCATTACCCTGCAACTGAAACAACCTTTGCAATGTTTGGTGGAATTATCGTTTTCAATACTATCATCAGGTGATTGATCAGCGATAATAATATCAAAATCTTTTTCACTTTGGTAATAAAGACTTGTAAGTGTAACTGCAAGCGCTTTTAATCTCTTGAAGGTTGGTATCAAAATATTCACAGGTTTAAGCATGGTCATAAGTCATTGCATTAATTCGTTGGTTAATTAAATTTCCTTTACCGGTGCTCCTTCTTGTTGTGCATCACGAATTTTATCAATGATATGAGTAGTGGAACGTTCTTCCATGTATGGAACAATTTTAACGGTGCATCCAATCTTCTTCAATAAAGCGGCTTCAGGAATCGAATCTTCTGTGTAGTTGCCACCCTTTACAAAAACATCCGGCTCTATTGCTTTTATTAAATCAGCAGGACTATCTTCATCAAACACAATTAAATAATCAACACTTTGCAATCCGGCAAGTACGGTTATTCTGTCGCTCAAACGATTGATTGGTCTGTCTTTACCTTTTAGTTGTCTTATACTTTCATCACTGTTTACACCAACAATTAAAACATCACCTGCCTTACGTGCATTATTCAACAAATAAATGTGACCAGAATGAATAATGTCGAAGCATCCGTTCGTAAACACAATTTTTTTATTGTGCTTCTTTAACTCTTTCACAATGTTTACAAGTTCTTCGACAGACAAAATATGTTTGGGCACTTCATTAAAGTAATGTTTCAATTCGCTGTTGGTACAGCCAGCCGTTCCTTCTTTTTGCATAACAACTGCAGCAGCAGCAGCCGCTATTTCCGCAGCGGTACGACCATCAGCATTTAACGCAAGCGCCAAAGCAAGAGCGCTTGTAAAAGTATCACCTGCACCAATTGATTTTTTATCCTCACGCGCAACACAAGGAATAGTGTATGGCTCTTTACCTTCCTCAAAAAACACAACACCATCGGCATCGAGTGTTGCAGCAATTTTTGTAGCTCCTGTGACTTCAAAAAGTTTTTGTTGATGTTGTAAAATTTGCTCAACACGTTTATGGTGCTCCAGTTTTTCAATGTTCAAAATTTTCAGGCTTTCCTCATAATTTGGTTTTACTGCCGAAGGTTTTACTGCTTTAAATTTTCGAAGGTCTTTTGCATCAACAATCACATGTTTATGATGTAGCTCGCTTAATTTTTTTATTGAATCAATCATTGCATTAGTGAACACACCATTATCATAATCCGAAATAATTACAGCATCAATATGCGCATACAATTCATTCAATCGCCGTAACAATTCTTTTTCTGTTTGTTCATTCACAGCAGTTGTTGTTCCCGAATCAATCCTGAATAAAATGTTTGAAGATGCAGTCACTCGTTGCTTCACAACTGTTCTTCTCGATTTATCTTTAACAATATATTCGGTATGAACTTTATTTTGCCGCAGCAGGTCGTTCAAATGTTTCGCGCCAGAATCTTTTCCTGTAACGGTTAAGAAAAATGTTTCCGCGCCAAGCGTTGCCACATTAATTGCGGTGTTTGCTGCGCCTCCACATTGATGATTATATTGTTGCACGTTAAAGACAGGCACCGGCGCTTCTCTGCCAAATTTCTCGGGCGTTGTAATGACGTACATATCCAAAATTGCATCGCCGATAACGAGCAGTTTAACGCTTTTAAAATTTTCAATTATTCTCATCAGATTCTCTTGCATAAAAATCATTTAGTAAGCGAGTCAAGTCAAAGATTAGGAGTTGTAAATTTTGTACCAATTTATTATTGATTTATTTCAAACATTGAATTAATGAAGTTGCAAAACTAATGATGAAAAAAATTCCCATTCTGTTTCGGAATGAGGAGCGGCAAAAAAGCTTAATATGTTGATGATAAGATATTTTTTATGAGCCAAACTGCATTACTACTATTGATCGTCTGTTGCGTCGCACTCTTTATACTAAGGTAATTCTTTTGAGCATGGGCGAAGTGATTCATATATCTCACTCTTCTTACATATTGAAGGAAGTAATCCTACTCCATTGTTAATCTTTTTTTGACGATAATTCATCCACTCAAATAATTAAATACAAACTTTGTGTGCTTTGTACCTTAGCGGGAAACACTTATTTTCGACGTCGTTTATGTGTGGTATTGCAGGAATAGTTTCATCGAACGCTTCATTAATTCAGCAACAACGCTTGCAGCGAATGGCTGATACCTTGCAACATCGCGGGCCCTATGGCAATGGCTTTTGGACAGACGCACACCAGCAAGTTGGTTTTGCACACACACGGCTTTGCATTATTGATCTTAGCAATAAAGCCTCACAACCCATGCACTATCTGCATTACACGATTATCTATAACGGTGAAATTTATAATTATATCGAGCTAAGAGAAGAGCTTCAAAAAAGGGGTTATAATTTTTTTTCGCAGTGCGATACTGAAATTATTCCTGCCGCTTATGATTGTTGGGGTATTGATTGTCTTAACAAATTCGACGGCATGTTTGCATTTGCGTTGTGGGATGATAAGAAACAAAATCTTTTGCTTGCCCGCGACCGTTTTGGTGAAAAGCCTTTGTACTATCATGCAGATTATTTATTACGCGGCAAGTTTGAGCAATTTGCATTTGCAAGCGAAATGAAAGCTTTGTGGGCAATTGGCGTTGACCAGAATCTTAACGGCACCATGATGCTCAATTATCTTACGCTTGGCTTTGTTCAAAACCCCGTAAAAAAAACAGAAACATTTTATACTGATATTCTTTCTCTTCCTCAAGGGCATTATTTAGTCGTCACGCCAAAAGAAGGACGAGTGCAAATGCAAAAATGGTATTACCCAAAGGTGTCAGATACTTTACGAGTGTCAGACACCTCTGCGATTCAAAAATTCAAACAACACTTTCTTATATCTGTTAACCGAAGATTAAGAAGCGATGTAAGTATAGGTACAAGTTTAAGCGGCGGCATTGATAGTTCCTCTGTTGTTGCAGCTATTCATGAATTAAAAACTGTTACACAGCAATGGAAGAACATGGGCTTTACGGCTGCATTCCCCGGCTTTGAAAAAGATGAGCTTGAGTACAGTAAAAAAGCTGCTGCACATTTCAATATACAGCAACATATCGTTGAACCTAATGCGGATGATTGCATAAAATATTTTCAGGAATTAATGTATTATCAGGAAGAGCCTGTGCAAAGCGGCAGCGTGCTTACACAGTTTCTTGTGTATAAGCTTGCAAAAGAAAATAACATAACTGTTTTGCTCGATGGTCAGGGGGCAGATGAAATTCTCGGAGGTTATAAAAAATATACACATTGGTATTTACAGCAACTTTTTAATTCAGATACATCAGAATATTTTAAAGAAAGAAAACTTTTAAAGCAAAACGATTTTTTGGATGAATGGGGCTGGCGCAATTATGCCGCCGCATTATTTCCAGATAAAACTGCACAGGCATTGAAACAAAAAGCCGTAAAAGAGCAACAACAGCACCGCTTTATTCATCCCGATTTTTATTTCAATTACCGCAGTGAAGCCTCTATTGATAAACCTGTAGTAAAGCAGCTTGAAGATATTTTATATTACAACACTTTTAATTTTGGTTTGCCTGAACTATTGCGTTATGCAGACCGCAACAGTATGGCGCATTCAACGGAAGTGCGGCTTCCATTTCTTTTTCATGAATTGGCAGAGTTTGTTTTTTCATTACCTGCATCATTCAAAATAAAAGATGGCTTCACTAAATGGATTCTTAGAAAAAGTATGGAACAAACTTTATCAGATGAAATAACATGGCGCAAAGGAAAAGTTGGTTATGAGCCACCTCAAAAAGAATGGATGCAAAATAAACGTGTTCAGGAAATGATAATGGAATCAAGAAAAAAACTGGTAGAGAAAAAAGTGCTTCTGCCGAAAGTGCTCAACTCACCGATAAAACCTGCCGGTGCGCATGATAAAGAAAATTATGACTGGAGATATTTGTGTGCGGCGGAAATATTTTAAAGGTTGGGGTTGCAAGGTTGCAGGTTGTAGTGAAGAAGATCGCGTAAAAGGATAATGTATTTGCTATCGTGCTGACTATAATTTTATTTTCCGAATTTGTAATTGTGTCTTTTATTTTATTGGACAGCTTCTTTGTGTCACAAACAGACCAAAGGATGTAACATGTATCGAGCAAGTATATCATGTGCCTAAGAATTCTTCTTCCGTTATTTTAAAGTCTTTGGCAAATTTTATTTTTCCCTTGCCTTCCAATATCCCTATTTTCCTCTTGGGCTTTTTATCGGTGGCTTTGGGAACCAGCCCTGCTACGACCTCCTTTTTCTTCCCGTACAAAATGCCAATTTCCTCGCCGGCCAGCGCTCTTTTAAGTGCTTCTGAAAATTAGCTTCGAACTCTCCGACACTCATCGTTTTCATAACAAAAATTTTTTCAAAGATATATATGCTGAATTAACTTGATAAGTTGACAAGAAAATGGTTATTGCCTATTACATAACTTCTTTCAATATTTTTCACGCTCCTCTTTACAGTGTTTTTGTAATGTCTCAAACAATGCATCCATTGTTTCGCAGGTGGTGTAAATATTTACAGGATTTATGCGAAACCATGTTCTGCCTTTCATTGCAGTTGTAGCAAACCAAAACTTACCTTCTTTTTCTATGCGCTCTGCAACTGAATGATGCAGTTGTGTAAGTTGTTCTTCATTTAAGCCCTCGCTTTTGTAACGCAAACAAACGGCAGACATGACAGGTTCTGTGGCAGATTCAAAATCTTTGCTGTTTATAGCAAGCTTGTGCAAATGTTTTGCCTGGGATATATTGTTATCTATCCATTGCGCAATTCCATCTTTGCCATAATGTTGAAAACTCATCCACACTTTTAAACTTCGAAAGCGTCGTGACTGCTCGAAACCATTTACATAAAACTGGTAGCGTTCTTGTTTTTGCCCGCTTTGATCGGTGAGATAGGCAGGCTGCATTCCAAACGACATGTGCAACCGTTGATAATCCTTTACAAGAATCGCACCCGCATCAAGAGGTGCATAAAACCACTTATGCGGATCTATCGTAACAGAATCTGCAAGATGAAGCGCCTTTAACAAATCCGCATTTTGCTTTGAAAGCAACATACCGCCACCATAGGCTGCATCCGCATGCAACCAGCAATTTTCGCGTGTTGCTATCTCATGCAATTTTTCAAGATTATCCACTGCGCCAAGATTCGTTGTGCCTGCAAGCGCGACAATACATAGCGGTGAAATCCCTTGTTCTTTATTTTTCTTCAAAGCATCTTCAAGTGCGTTAATATCGAGTTGATATTTTTGATTTGTAGGAAGCGTACGCAAATATTTTCTGCCAACACCAACAGCATCCACCGATTTATCAACCGATACATGCCGCTCTTCCGAAACATATACCGCCCACCTTTTTTGTAAGCCTGCATATTGCGCAGTGTCGTTCGTTACATAATCTCTTGCCAATTTTAAGCCAATAAAATTTGCAGTCATGCCACCGCTTGTAAGATTGCCGCCTGCGTTTTCATCATAACCGATTAAATCATTTAGCCATCTTATTACACGAAGCTCCATTGTTACTGCTGAAGGTCCGATAGAATACACACCCAAATTTTGATTGAGCGCGGCAGCAAGCAAGTCACCAAGTATTCCGGCTGGATTGGGTGAAGGAGTGATCAATCCCATGTATCCGGGATGATTTACATGAGTACAATAAGGCAACAATTTTTCTTCGAGCAGCTTTTGTACTTCTTGCAACGATTGCGGTTTATCAGGAATAGATTCATCAAAGAGTTCATATAAAGCGGCTGGCTCAACATTAGGAAAGAGTGGTTTATCTTTTACTGTTTCAAGATAATCGGCAATGTAATCAATCAAATAATGACCGGCACTGCGAAATTCTTTGTAGTTCATGAAGATGATTTATGGTAAGCAAATAGATTTTACGTAACCGCAGAAGATTTTAGGAAAATCGTTTTGATGTTAGTCCATTGATGTCGCTTCTCATGTCAATTTTTTTTACCTTTGTCATCTCACGTTTCACGAATTTAAGAAGTCAATCTCTTCAACGTTTCTTCCTTGTCTTTCGCCATTTGATCTTTTAATTCATCAAGCGTATTAAACTTCACTTCAGCGCGTAAATAATGTTTAACATGTACTCGCATTTTTTTGCTGTAAATGTCTTTATCAAAATCAAAAATGTTTACTTCAATTGTTCTGTGTTTGCCATCAACAGTGGGACGTACGCCGATACTCATCATGCCTTTCATGCGTGAGCCGTGAGTAGTGAGTAGTGAGTTTACCTTCTCTCCATTATTGACCATTGACCATTGATCCTTCACCATTTCAACTTCCACCGCATAAATTCCATTTCCCGGCACTAATTTTTCTTTGTTTTCTATATCGAGATTGGCGGTAGGATAGCCAAGTTCTCTTCCTAATTTATTCCCTTCAACAACAGTACCCTCGAAAAAATAATCATAGCCAAGATATTCATTCGCTGTCACAATATCGCTTGCAAGCAAAGCTTCACGAATTCTTGTTGAGCTAACAATCACCTGATGCTCTAAATGTTCCGGAATTTCTTTTACAATGAACCTAATTTTTTTTCCATAGTCCTCGAGCAAATGATAATCGCCTTGTCTATCTCTTCCAAAACGGTGATCATAACCGATAATAACCGTATGCGGTTTAAATTTTCCATAGAGAAAATTGGTTACATATTCGTCTGCGGTTTGATGTGCAAAGTTTTCATCGAAAGGAACTACAACCAAGTGGTCAACTCCCTTTGCTGCGAGCAATTCAATTTTTTCCTCAAGAGTAGTAAGAATAAAAATATTTTTTGATGAAATTACTTTTCTGGGATGCGGATGAAAAGTAATGATAACTGTTTCACCTTCTATGTTATTCGCTTCCTGGTTTAACTGTGCAATAATCTCTTGATGTCCTGTGTGCACACCATCGAAAGTACCGATGGTTATAACGGCATTTTTAAATTGTGGCAAGTTGTATATGTTACGATGAACCTGCATAAGTGCGCAAATATAAAGCCCCCTGAAATAAAAGAGGTATAACCAAATTGGTGAGCACATAAAATCATCGCTTACATTTGCGGCAATCTAAAAAGCTGCAACAGAATGTCGTTATACACACAACGCGGTGTTTCCGCACAAAAAGAAGAGGTGCATAAAGCAATAAGCAAGCTGGATAAAGGTTTATACGAACACGGCTTTTGCAAAATGTATCCTGATTTTATTGGCAACGATGATGAGTTTATCAACATTATGCATGCAGATGGCGCGGGAACGAAAAGCATACTGGCCTATTTATATTGGAAGGAAACAGGAGATATAAGCGTATGGAAAGGCATTGCGCAGGATGCAGCGGCAATGAACCTTGATGACTTGTTGTGTGTCGGTATTTATGATAATTTACTGTTCTCTTCAACGATTGATCGCAATAAAACATTGATATCCGGTGAAGTGCTTGAACAAATCATTAATGGCACACAAGCGTTTTTTGATGAGCTGAAAAAATTTGGTGTTAACATTCATTATCTCGGCGGCGAAACGGCAGATGTTGGCGATGTTGTAAGAACCATTGCAGTAAACGGCACAATAATGGCACGCCGGCAGAAGAGTAAAGTGATCACAAATGAAAAAATAAAAGCCGGTAATGTAATTGTTGGTTTTGCGAGTTATGGACAAGCAACTTATGAAAACGAATACAACAGCGGAATCGGAAGCAATGGTTTAACAAGTGCGCGGCACGATGTGCTTGAAAAGTATTATGCAAAAAATTTTCCTGAAACTTTCGAGCCATCATTGAGCAATAATGTTGTTTATATCGGCAGGAATAAAATCACAGATGAGATAGAACTACAAACTACAAACCATAAACTACAAACTAACATTGGCAAGCTGCTCCTTTCTCCTACCCGCACTTATGCACCATTGATGAAAATTTTACTCGAAAAATATTTTGACAATATTTGTGGGGTTATTCATTGCAGTGGCGGTGGACAGACCAAGTGTATGAAGTACTTGCCACAGCCCCTAAAAATTATAAAGGATAATTTGTTTGAGCCGCCTCTTATCTTTAAACTGATTCAACAAAACAGTAGAGCCGATGATAAAGAAATGTATCAGGTATTTAATATGGGACATCGCTTGGAAATATTTACTGACGATGCTTCTGCCCAAAAAATGATTGACGCTGCAAAACAATTTAATATTGAAGCAAAAATTATTGGAAGAGCAGAAGCGGCTGATAAAAAGGAATTGGTTCTCGCTGTGAACGATAGGCAGATTGCATATTCTTTTTAATTTTTTTGAGCCAAACTGCAATACAACCATTATACTTCCATTGCGCCTGCCCCGACGAGAAGCGAAGCAACGGAACTCGGAGTCGCACTCTTGTACTGCAATGCTTCTTTCAGCTTAAGCGATCCGTTATTAGATTTTGCCCCGAATAACAAGGCTAACAATTATTGATGCATATTATTCTTTCCTTCCATTGCGTCACAATATGCACCACTTCCCAAACGAAACCGTACAGGAATTTTAATTGCATTTTGCATCTGTAATTCTTTTTTGCAAAAAAATCCAAGATTGGAAGAATAGTAATTTGAAGGAAGAATACGAAGAGAAAAATATTTTGCAGTATCAACAACTGGTTTATGTATTAAGGTTGAGGAATCTGTTTTCAATTGTGCAGACGCAGCAAAACAAAAGATGAACGATAAGATTATAGTAAAACAAAAATTCTTCATAATGATAAAGGTACAATGATCCCTGCTGTTATGATATTGGAGCCTAAATTATAAATAGTCACTAAAAAAATTTCCTCAAATAATTTATTAATGCAAACAAAGAAACCAATGTCCATGTGCCTTCGAGAATCACAAAAGGAATGTAATTGATGAGCCATGATGCCACACACGCAAGACCTGCGCCTGCAACATTCATGAGTATATAAACCAAACCATGTTTAGACATTTTACCGGTAAGATTCAAGAGAAACGCGATTAACAAAATAAACACGCCTGCAAAGCCGATATAATCATTTACATTGAATTCCATTTTGTAAGTTTTATTCGTTGCAACATTACTTATCTTAACAGCATGAAATATGTTTTCTGCTTCTTTTTTCTTTTTTCATTTCAGCAATTGTTTGCAGGCGATACTGCCGACATTCTTATACAACACGGTAAAATAATTGACGGTACCGGTAACTCCTGGTTTTATGGTGATATCGCAATTAAGAACGGGAAAATTATTGCAGTAGGTAACTTGAATAGCTGGTTCGCGGCTTCAACAATTAATGCGACAGGACTTATAGTAGCTCCCGGTTTTATTGACGTACATACCCATATTGAAAATGATGAAGCAAAAAATACTTATGCGACAAACTTTATCATGGATGGTGTAACCACTGTGATAACGGGTAATTGCGGCTCATCTAATGTTGACATAAAAAAATATTTTTCATTTCTCGATAGTCTTCATCTCTCTATTAATGTTGCAACATTGATTGGTCATAATGATGTGCGTGAAGCAGTAATAGGCGATGCAAATCGTCAACCAACAGGCGACGAGCTCAACCGCATGAAAGCATTGGTGGCACAGGCAATGGAAAATGGTGCGGTTGGCTTATCAACAGGTTTAATTTACATACCGGGCACTTATGCAAATACCAATGAAATTACCGAACTCGCAAAAGTGGCAGCACAATACAATGGCGTTTATACAACACACATGCGAAATGAGAGTGATAGTGTAACACAAGCTATTGAAGAAGCATTAACTATTGCAAAACAAGCAAACATTTCTTTGGAAATCTCCCACTTTAAAGTGGGTGGGCAGCAAAATTGGGGGCGAAGCAAGGAAACACTTGCTATGGTAAAACAAGCAAGAGAGCAAGGTTTGGATGTTACAATTGATCAATACCCTTATACCGCGAGCAGCACATCGTTAAGTACTTTGCTTCCGGATTGGGTGTTGGCTGATAACAATGACTCTTTAAAATTAAGGCTTCAAACTCCGGAAATAAAAAAACAAGTGATTGCTTACATGCTCGGCAAGTTGCATGCACGCAAACTGAAACATTTTAGTTATGCGGTTGTTGCTTACTATAAAGCTGATACAGCCTTGAATGGAAAAAGCATTGAAGATATAAATTGTGCATGGCATAGGAAACACAAAGCCAAATATGAGGCTCAAACAGTAGTTGATATGATGTTGCAAGGCGGCGCAAGCATGGTGTTTCATGGCATGAGCGAAGACGATGTAAAATATATTATGCAATATCCTTTCAATATGTTTGCGAGTGATGCAAGTATTCGCGTGTATAATGAAGGTGTGCCGCATCCGCGAGGTTATGGTACCAATGCAAGAGTTTTGGGAAAATATGTTCGTGAGGAAAAAGTAATACCACTGGAAGAAGCGATAAGAAGAATGACATCTTTGCCTGCACAAAAATTTCATCTCGCCAATCACGGTTTACTGCTTCCCGGTTATGCCGCTGATGTGGTTGTATTTGATGCAACTACAGTGAACGATCTTTCCACTTTTGAAAAACCGCATCACTACTCAACAGGTTTTAAATATGTTTTGGTGAATGGAAAAATTACTTTGGACAATGGTAAACACAATGGTACACGAAATGGTGTTGTGTTATATGGTGAAGGAAAGACAACCAAACAGTAAATTGCAGCCGTGAGTGAAGATTGATTTTACTTCATAAAGAGAAAGCCGGTCTCAAACCGGCTTTCAAAATAAAAAATGAAACAATCTGCAGTTACAGGAACACGTAGAAGTCTTGCTCAATAAAGAATCCGAACGTACAAGTGAGTGACACAACGGAAGCTTAATAGTAATTCTGTGGTTAAGTTTCTAATAAAAAATCACCTCACAACCCTGCTGCTACTTGTTGAGAATAATCTTCTTTACTTCGGAATAATTCTTTGTTGTAATTCTATAAAAATATATCCCTCCCGGAAGTTGTGCAGCATCGAAAGTAACTTTGTAAGTGCCTGCATCTTTTTCTGCATTTACCGGTATTGCAACCGGCCTGCCTTGTGCGTCGAAAACCGTAATATTCACAAATTGTTTTAATGGAACTGTGTACTCGATTGTTGTACTTGTTTTAAAAGGATTTGGATATGCACCTGAATGAATTGCAGTTGTTACAAAAGATTGCTCATTTGCAGATGAAATTGCATCGCTAAGATTGATGCGATAAACTTTTAATTTTCCGTTTACCACGAATGCAACATAATAACCGTTATTTGAAAGCGGTGAAACTGCAAGCGTTATAATTCCACCAGACAATGGACTTCCTTCTTTATCTATGATGTGTTTTAACAAATGACCATCGGGAACACTCCATATAAAAATTTCTCCATGCCAGCCCAAGCCACCAAAACCATATTGCGTTGTGCCCGAAATAATATACTTGCCATCGGGAGTAAAACGTGCGGTGTTATACCCGTCTCCTCCATCAATAGGCAGTGTTTGCAACAACTGTCCGTCGGATGTTCTCCAAATTTTTGTAGTCATGTTGTAACCCTGACCCGCACTTGAAAAATATTGTCCGTCAGGAGATACATCAACATCTACATACGCGCCGCCATTAAGATAATCTCCGTGAGTGAGCGTTCTGATAAGAGCTCCCCTTTTATAATCCCAGACTTTTACCAAACCATCATCGCCGCCTGAAATAAGATATTTTCCATCAGGTGTAAATACAACTCCATCGGTTTCGTACTGATGACCATCGAGTATTCTTAGTAAATTGAAATTAGCATCATAAATCCTTATGTCTCCGGTGTTGTTGTAGCCTGTACCTGCTGCAACGAAAGATTCGTCGGGAGAATATTTAATGGCATAAACATTACCACCCGGATCACTTACAGATTTTTGCAGCGTTCCGATGATAGAGAATTTGAATTGTCCGGGTTTATCAATAAAGCAACCGGATTCGGGACAATATACACTGCCATTTCCTGAAATAATTGTTTGACCATTTGAAGAAATATCAACATCATTTGTTAAGCCAATGTTGTAAGGAACGATTGTGTTGATGAGCGTGCCATTTGCTGCATTCCATACTTTTATTTGTCCGCATTCGTAAGGATAGCAATCGCCGGTGGCACCCCCGGTTATAACACGAGTGGCATCGGAAGAAAATTCGATTGTTCTAACAGAAGCTGTGCGTTCCCAAACAAAACGTATAGATGGAGATTGTGACTGAGAGAAACTGAATGTGAAGGACAAGCATAACAGTGTTGTTAGAGCAGGTGTAGCATTGTGTTTCATAGTTCCTCCGTATTAAAGATAATTAAAAGGATGTATTGAGGAAAATAATGGGATTTATTCTGCGGTTTGCCGGTGAAGCAAAGATATGTACAGCTACTTTAGTACATAACAAATAAGGGCCCCCATAGTTTTCTATGTGAAGCCTTTTGTTCCGATGATTTTATTTTGAAATGATTTTGTTCATCGCGTATTGTTGATTACCACGCTACGAGTCCCGTTGCACTTAAGGGAATGCCACTTATATCACCCAAAGAATTTAGACCACCGTTAAATGTAACTTTAAAAGCGCTGATTGAACCTGAGCCCGAATTAAGTGCATATAAAAATTTAGATTCTCTGCTTAATGCCATATCAATCGGTGCAACTCCCGTTACTCCTGTGATGCCGTTCGCATCAATCAATTTTAATTTACCCTCATCACTAATGTAATATCCTGAAATGCTATTGCTTCCGGTGTTTGTGGTGTAACAGAAACGCCCGTCGTCTGTAACTGCTACCCAACAAGCTGCGGTTTGATTGGTTGCAACGGGTCCTGTTATAAGCGTTAAATTCCCATTGTTAGTTAATTTGTAAGAACTCATGGCGCTCTCGTTTGGTGCACCGCCAAATGCATCGGAAACAATAAGCTCATTATGCCTTCCAAATTCAAAACCAAAAGGAGTTGTGCCGGCAGAAGGATGTTTAACAGCATTATCTGTTGTACCATTCGCGTGCACTGAATAAGTAAGAATAAGGTTTGTTGCTTTTTCTGTTACCACCAACTGCGTACCTGCATGGTTAAATTCTATTTGCGCAGGACCAGATGTATCGCTGCTCAATTTGCGGGTTGATTTGGAGATGTATTTTAAAGTTCCATCACTGTGAATACGAAATCCGCTGATGTTGCCGGCATCACCTGCATTAAGTACATACAATAAACTATCATGAACAGTAACACTTATCGGCATGGTTCCGTGCGATGAGATTTTATCAACCTTTGTTAACGATAAGCCATTTATTCTGAAAACAGTTATGCTATTGCTTCCTGCATTGCAAACAAAAAGGTGATGATTTTTGTCAGCTACCATGGCGCCTTGTGAGCCAAGCCCGGCGCCGGTTCCGGTACCGCCTGCAGGGAAAATTGCAGAGCTTGACAAAGTGCCGTTTGCAGCACGCTTGAATACAAGAACATTGTTACCTGTTGCGGCATTATCCATTGTATAAACTACTCCTTCACCTGAAGCAGCAAGACTTTCGGATGTAGTGCTCTCACTGGCAGTGTTTGATGTTGCAGTCATGTTGTCTTTTCTGCAACTGTTGAATACAATTAAACTAAAGACAAAAATTGCAAATGATAAACGTGTGCGTTTCATAAAAAGTGGTTTTTTGATTTCGAAATATTGTTGATATGCTTGATTTTTTAGCCATAAGTTCCCTATTCAGCTTTTGCGCTGAAAAAATCAGTGTGGTTTGACTTGTTTATATTAATGTGGAGACAGACTAAATCCGAGGTGCAATCCTGTAGTCGTAACAGGAAGCGCGCCCATTCCAATGCCTCTTAAAGGAATTTGTACATAAGGCTCAATCCTTAATTTATTATTGCCATTACCGATAGTATGTTCGTAACCAAGGCTAATATTAACTGCGCCGGCAATATAACTCGATGAATTTTTGTACGAGCTTGTAACGGTTTCGTTTGTTCCGTTCATTAAAGTGTGATAATCATTTTTCTCTTTTGTGAGTACATAAGAAGATAAACCTGCTGAAGAGAAAAATGCATGATTATTTTTACTGCAAACATTGTATTTAAACTTAAGGGGAATTTCAAATACAGTGCTGCTGCCGTCAACACTCATCACTTTCATTTGTGGTGGCATGGATGCGCTTATCTTTTCCATGCTGAAGTATTTCCCTTCGGTGAAATAATATTTTTTCGAGAGAAAAATTCCGGTTTCAACCGAAATTTTATCACTGAATTGATAGCCCGTTGTAAAACCAATATCAAATCCCGGTTTTCGTAATCTTTGATTTTTTATTTTATTTAATGAAGGACCGCCAAGAAAGCCTAAATAAATACCATGCTGTTTTGTAACCCGAGATATTTTAGTTCTCTGCCCCGAGGATGTGGCAGAACTGTCAGTATGATTTTCCCGTACTGTGAACAGTTTGTTTTGCTCTGCTTCATTTAAGATCTTTTGATTATTTATTGAAGCAAGATTTTTTACATCATCTTTTTGAATTGGAAAAGGACTTATCTGCTCTTCTTTGTTTGAGAAGATGTTGACATGATTTTGAGAATTGTTAATATCAGTAGTCGTAAATGTATGCCGTTTATTTTTCTTCCCTAATAAGAAATCATTTTCAGGGAATTGTCGCAGTAATGAAGGATTTTTTTTAACAATGAATGGTTTTATATCAGATGACTTTTTATTATTGAGATATGATTGTTTATGAGAAGTATCAGGTTTAATTTTTTGAGACGGCTTATAGGCAAGTGTTGATTTAAGGTTACCAAGAGGTGTATATTTAATAAGAATTCCACCGCCAAGCATTAAAAACATCAGGAGCAAAACCAAGCCCTTGTATTTTTTTCCATTGATTTTCTTCTTATTTGTTGCAGGCAGAGCCGGTTCGCTTAGTTGCGGAGCAATTTTATTCCAGTTACTTTCACCGGGATTTACACGGTAGTTTTCGACCGCTTTGCGAAACAGATCATCCATATTTTTCTCTAAATCCTGCATAGTTGGAATTCCTCCATTTTCCGTATTCTTTTTTTCAGCATCGTTCTTGCCCTTGACAGGTTTGATTTTGATGTGCCAACAGTTGTGTTCATCATAGTTGCTATTTCATTGTGTGTGTAGCCATCAATTACATACAGATTAAATACGGTGCGATAATCGGGCGGCAGTTCTTTAATCAAAACAACCAAATCGTTGTATAACATTAACTGGTCGGCGTTATTGTTTGCGTCGGTTATGTTCCAAATATTTGCAGGTATCTCGCCGATTTCAGGGAGCATTTCACCTCTCCGTAATTCGTCAATAGCAGTATTGATCATTATTTTTTTGAGCCAGCCCATAAGCAGTTTTTCGATATTAGCGGCATCACTTATTTCAAACTTGTGAAAGTTGTTGAATGATTTCACAAATCCATCTGTTACTACATCCAATGCTTTATCGTAATGATAAATATATCTGAACACAATATTTAAAGCATAACCGCGATAATGCTCATAAACTATCTTTTGATACTTATGATTTTTTTCAATACAACCTTGTATGATTCGTTCAATGTTTTCCAAACAGGTTAACCTATTTTACAGACGCTCAATAAAATTGCAGACGAGATATAGAAAAATACTTCAGTTCGAAAAGTGCTCTCTTTTGTATTCGTTCTTACGAAAGCCTTAAAGAATTAGTACGAACAATTGATTAAAAAGGTTGCAAGAAGTAGAAAATTATTGGAAGGAATAATGAATTTATTCAATTGTAAATAAGCGGGGATATGATACCTAATGAAAAATATTTCCACTATTGTGCCACTGAAATATATAGAGGGAAATTAAAAACATAAGCTGCCGCGCAAAATTGTTCTTACGCTTTGGTTGGATGCTGAAGGAAGGGACCGAATTGTTTTTTGCGTAAAGATTAATTTGCATTTAAAGGATAACTATTTGCCACCAGCAAAATTTCAAGTCTGTAAAAGTTGTTTACCGTAGCAATTAAATCCATTTCATTGGTGTAAACGTCGTAAAAACCCTCGAAGAAGAACTCTACGTAAATACCATTTTTGTAATAAAAGGTGCTGTAGCCGTTGCGACCTTTCATATATACTTTTTCAAACCGACGGTCTAAGAGTGAGTTCTCGTTAATTTGCAGGAACATAGCAATTGATTTTAGGATAATGGATAAAACTTTGTTTAAAATAATTCTACACAGAGTTAAAACAGATATAGAAAGCTGCAAAAAAAAGAGGTTTATAATTCTCTTAAAGGGCAATTAAAAAAGGTTAAGGATAGCAGGGCCGCAGGGCAAGCGCAAGAATAATTCTATAGAAAGGGTTGAAAACCATGATGCATCTCCTAATAGAAAATAGGATTCAGTATTTCTGTGGTTTCAGTGGCAGGTCAATTAATTCCTTGTATTCTTCCCCATGTGCTTTTTGTTCCCCAAATGCCTGAACGCAAACATTCCAGTTGTACTATCTGGCTGTGATCTACAAATAGATTTATATTGTATCCATAGTTTTTGATGTACCATTCAAACACTGCCGGCTCTGCAGCTTCAAACATAATTTTTTCCATTCCAAGCTCATCAATAAAATGTGCCACAACATCGGTACGCCAAGGATCGGTGTTTTCAGTAATGCCTTCTGATTCTATCATTATCATATAAACACCCGCTTCAATAAAACGCTTTGCCTGTGCAATAGCATATCCGGAATCACGTGTGCCTTCTCCTTTTAGTTCAGCCATCGCAGTTGCACCACCCGCACCAAATTGAATACCCACTTCCGGTTTGGCTTTTAACCCTGCTTGTTGCACCATTTCTATAAGCCGCAGCCAATCATCGGTAGGCAATGTTATAAAACCCGATGAAATTTCAATAATATCAAACCCAACCTCCTTGCAGCATTCAATGTATTGTTTTACCGCATCTTTTCCTTGCGTAAGTACATACTCCATAAAACCGCCTGTTGAAACAAGAACATTATGAGCATGAGCAGTCTCAATTATGCCTCGTAATCCACTCTCTTGCATCAATGCAAAGGAACCGCCGGCGAATTTTAACGCATCAACATAATTTCCCATTGTTTCTAAAACATCACTCAAATAGCGTTTACCCATAACGGTATAATAAGGTCCGCGAATTTCTGTAATGCCCGTTTTACGCGGCTTTGAGGCTCTTTTATTTCTCTTGATAAAATCGAAGGGGAGATTTGTTGCGTTATTACTGTCGCCGTTCATAGGTAATGATTTTTGCCCGAAAATTTATACTTAAACACAAAACATATACCGGATGAGAAAGTTTGATGATAGAATTTTTTTGAAGAATTTTTATGATGTCAACTGTAGGTTATAATGGCATCGCCTGTTGTGTCACTCACTTCAACATTCTGAAGTTTATTGAGCATGCAAAACAAGCGGGTTTATAAACTTCACAGATCTCAAAGACCGTTTTATTCAAAAAGTTATTCGATAATGTTAATTTACCACATTAACCGGCTTATGTTGTAAAAATGCTTCAATATTCTTTCTGGTTATCTCCAAGATTCTTTGTCTTGCTTCTTTGCTCATCCATGCATTGTGTGGCGTGATGATACAATTCTTTGCAGATAATAAAGGATTGCTTTTATCAGGTGGTTCTTTTGAGAGAACATCAAGAGCAGCACCTGCAATTTGATTATTGTTGAGCGCATCGGCAAGGTCTTGTTCATTTATCAATTGTCCTCTTGCAGTGTTGATGAGATACGCTGTTGGTTTCATCAATTGCAACAGTTCTTTATTTACGAACTGATGATTATCGGGTTTTAAAGGACAATGCAATGAAATAAAATCACTCTCTGAAAACAATGTTTGCATATCAACGTAAGTTGCTAAAGGAGTTTCTTTTTTATGCCGGCTGTAGTAAATAATCCTCATATCAACTGCCCTTGCAATTATTGCAACCTGTATCCCAATATTTCCAAGACCAACAACGCCCAGCGTTTTTCCTGCTAATTCAATAATCGTTGTTTTGCTGTAACACCAATCTTTTGAAGTTACCCATTCCGCATTTGCAACAGATGCTGCATGCAAGCCGACATGATTCGTTAATTCGAGTAATAGGGCGATGGTGTGTTGTGCAACAGTAGGTGTTCCATAGCCGGGCGTATTACAAACAGTGATACCCTTTTCTCTTGCAGCTTTTATATCAATCACATTATAACCCGCTGCAAGAACACTTATTAGCTTTACCTTTTGTAATTGATTAATTGTTGCTTTGCTAAAAACAGTTTTATTGCTAAGAATAATGTCTGCGCTGCTGCATTTTTCAACCAATTCATTTTCGCTTGATCTATCATAAACAGTTAGTTCACCAAATTGCTCAATGCTGCTCCAGCTAAGGTCTCCCGGATTTAAAGTATAGCCATCGGTTACAATTATTTTCATGGAGGAATTCGGTTATTTGCAAGGTTAAATGTTTATGCGATAAATTTCAGGAAGGCTACTGCTGAAGTAAACTCATCAGTACAAGTGTGCGACGCAAGAGGTGATGCCATAAAAAACAAAAGCCGGATTCATAAAAATTCTTGAACCTGATTTGGCTCTACCCAGGCTTCATGTTCTTTTAACAGATTAATAAGCTCATCAACAGCAATGGCGCTGTCAACATTGCGCTTTACAATTTCTTTGCCTTTATACAAAGTAATTTTTCCAACGCCGCTGCCCACATAACCAAAATCGGCATCAGCCATTTCACCCGGACCATTTACAATGCAACCCATGATAGCAATTTTAACGCCTTTAAGATGATTGGTTACATTGCGAATTTTTGCGGTGGTTTCCTGCAAATCAAAAAGTGTTCTGCCACAAGAAGGACAAGAGATGTACTCCGTTTTTGAAATGCGTGTGCGTGTGGCCTGCAAAATGCTGAATGCAGTTGAATTGATGAATTGCTCAACACTCGTGGTATTGAGATAATTTCTCCCGGTTACATTTTTAAAGTTGACAGCAAGTTGATTATAACTTTCGCTTTTCATGCCAAGGCAAACTCCATCGCCAAAGCCATCGAGTAACAATGCGCCGCATTCAGTCGCATAATGAATGAGATGTTCATCGGTTGTTTTCCAATAGCTGTCGCAAACAATAATGGCTGGATTTTGAATATTTCTGTTCATCAGTTCAATAAACATTCTTCGAACAGAAGCCATTGCATGTTTATTTGTTGATGATAGACAAAGAACAACCGTTGTATCGTTTCCAATTTTTTCCAATACTTCGTGTTCATTTGTATAACCCGTGCTGTAACAATCGAGCATTACGAAATTCAGTTTCATACTTTTGTAATCACTCTTTATATAGCCATCACCTTCAAAGATTGGAAAATATTTTGCTTTATCCTCTGCCAGTGCCCATGCAGCGGGATACACAATTACTTTCAATGTTCCGGGTAATTCAAAATTCAAAATGTGATGACCTGTAAAAATATAGTCTGCCGCCGCATCGCTGATGTTCCATTTATCAAGTGTTTCATCATATTTATAGCCCACACTTCCTAAATGTTGCGGCGTAATGTTTTCTGTTTTACTTAAATCAGCAATAACAACGGGAACATGAGCACCGCCAATGTTATCAATTGCCAATGTTTTTCTTCTGGAATAATTAAAAGGAGAGTAAGGAACTTTTTCAACTGAAGGAATTGTACCTTCTTCATTCACCATTGACCATTCAACATTTACATTTGCACATTCATATCTCTTCACCAAATCTCTGCACACAGGAACTTCCAATTCCGGATCTTCGGTTAACGAAACGCGAATAGTATCACCAATGCCATCTTCAAGCAAAGTGCCGATGCCTGCTGCACTTTTCACTCTTCCATCTTCACCATCGCCAGCTTCTGTAACACCAAGATGTAAAGGATAACATTCTCCAAATTCGGCATCCATTTGTTGAATCAGCAAACGATACGCCTGCACCATCACTTGTGGATTGCTTGCCTTCATACTCAACACTATCTGATGATAATTTTCATCACGTGCAATTCGTAAAAATTCCATTGCACTTTCAACCATGCCCATTGGAGTATCGCCGTAACGACTCATGATTCTATCACTTAGGCTTCCGTGATTTGTGCCGATACGCATCGCCGTTCCATACTCTTTACAAATTCTTATTAGTGGTGTAAAACGTTCACGGATTCTTTCAATCTCTTCTGCATAATCTGCATCGGTGTATTCTATCAGTTCAAATTTTTTCTTATCAACGTAATTACCAGGATTCACTCTCACTTTTTCAACAATACGTGCAGCAATTTCTGCTGCGTTGGGAGTAAAATGAATATCGGCGACAAGCGGCGTTGTATAACCGCGTTTGCGTAATTCATTTTTTATGTTGAGTAAATTCTCTGCATCCTTTTTGCTTGGAGCTGTAATGCGCACCAGCTCTGCACCTGCTTCAATACAACGAATGCTTTGCTCAACGGTTGCAAGCGTGTCCATCGTATCGGTGGTTGTCATTGTCTGTATGCGAATGGGGTGAAAATTGCCAAGCAGCAAATCACCGATTTTTACTTCCCGTGTTTTTAAACGGCTGTATCGTGTAAGGGAATTACAATATAATTGCATGATTGATGTGCTGATTAGCTAATGTGCTAACCTGCTAATTAGAGCGCAAAATTAAGAAATGAATTACCAATCTTTATCTGGCTGTGAAGCATTTGGCTTTTGCTGAAGTTGTTTTTGCAATTGTTTTTCCTTATCGCGTAATTCAGCAAACTTTTGTTCCATCATTTGAGGGTTGGGCTGTTTCTTTTGTTGCTGTTGTTTTTGTTTTTTGTTTTGTTGCTGTTGAGGTTGATTTTGTTGTTGCTGTTTTTTTAAATCGTTAAGGGCTTTTTGCAAATTTTCGCGTGTTTCGTTATCATCTGGTGTAATCATCAAAGCTTTTTTAAAAGACTCAATTGCTTCAAGTAACTTTTGCTGCTCCACTTCTGAAACGCCTTTGTTGTACAAAGCTTTTGCCTTTAACGCTTCATCACTTTCGGATGCCGCCACTTCATCATAATATTTTACGGCACTCAACGCATCTTTTTGTTTTATCATCGCATTGCCCAAATTATATTTTGCGATATTATTTTTTGCGTCTTTGCTCAATGCGTTTTTATAAAGCTCAACTGCGTTTTTGTAATCGCCTTTTTTGTATGCATCGTTCCCTTCCTTTATTAGCCTGTTTACATCCTGCGCATGCAGAAGCGAATAAAGACCAATGAATAATATAGTTAAACAGAATTTCACTTTTTCGTTTTGTAATTAAATTCTTTTTATTTTTGTTGGTATCGGGCTTTACAACTTTACTCACCGTCTGTTGTGTCACTCACTTGTATGTTCTGAATTTTATTCAGCAATTAATCAATCATCTTCACTTGCTTGCCAATGCTTCAATTTCTAAATCACGACTTAATCGAAAATCAGTTTGTTTAAGTTTTTCCAACAAAGGCTTTATTGTTAAAATAACTCCATTAAGTTTTTGTCTTTATTATCACACCTATTGTGCCAGTTATTTCAAGACCAAGTTTTTCAGCAACTTTACGAGCACGATAATCATCAATTATAAGTGTTGCATTTCCAATATCTATTGCCAAGGCAATTGCACTTGCTTCTCCTTTGTCAATTTCAATTTCTAAAACTTTTTGATAGCGTTCATCTTTTACATTTTCAATCTTAATCCAATCAGGTAAAGGCTCTCCATATTCTTGTGCTACATCTACTGTGGTAAATACTTCTTCATATACTTTATGAAGTAACTCAAATTCTCCAATATTAGTTAGAACAATAAGGCACTTGTGTCAGAAATTACAGTTTTAGGCATTGCGAACATCTCTTGAAAGATCAGATGCAGGATAATTAAAAACAGAAACGCCGTATTTTCCCAACAACTCTATGAAAGTTCTTTTAGATAAACCGGCTATCTCTGCCACTTGTCCCAACGAAAGTTTTCTCTTTTCATACAATTGAGAAGCAAGAAACATTTGTATGTCTGCATCATCAAATTCGAGATCGTCAAGTATGTGTAACGTTACTGTTTTCATAATTCAAAAGTAGATAATAATTCTTTTTTAAACCGATTCAACTGTTACGTTCTTCTCGATAGTTTTTCTTCTCTTTTGCTTCACGGTTTCCGGAATAAAAATTTCTATCACTAAAAATAAAACTGCTAATGCAATAAAAAAAGGAGCATAAGAAAAATATGCTTTTTCACCGCTGCCTTCAATCAGTTTTTTTTCTATCGTATCTAATGCATTTGTTACTTCATTTGATGTGGCAAGCGCATTCTCCATGTGAAAATAATTTCCGCCCGTTTTTGCTGCAATATTTTTTAACTCCACTTCATTTAATTTACTGATGACTGTTTTACCATTCTCATCTGTTTTATATGCACCTGTGCCGGGTTCTATAATTGGCGAGCCTTCAACAGTTCCTATTCCAACTGTAAAAACGATAACGCCCGCATCAGCTATATCTTGTGCAATTTTATCTGCAGTGGGATCATGATCTTCACCATCTGTAATAAGCACAACGGCTTTGTGTGTTCTTTCTTTGGTATTAAGTGAATTATTACAAAGTTCAAGTGCTTCACCAACATTGGTTCCTTGTACAGGCACAGCATCGGGAGAAGAATTAGCGAGATACATTTTCGCCTCTTCCAAATCTGGTGTCAGTGGCATTTGCAGGTAAGCATGACCTGCAAACATCACCAAGCCAACGCGGTTATTTTCAAGTTTGTCAATTAAAATATTTACGAGTTGTTTTGCCCTTTCAAGACGTGATGGTTTTATATCTGTGCTCAACATGCTCTTGCTTACATCAAGCGCAACCATCACGTCTATACCGGCTGTTGGCTCTTTGTCCCCACTTAATGGTTTACGCAAATTTGCAGCGGCAATTATGGTCAGTGCAAGCGCAATAAGAACAGCAATAAATTTTATTTTGTATAAACTGCCTGAGTAATTCTTTGTAAGACTATTGATAAGTTGTTCATCACCTAAAGCTTTTCTTACTTTTTGTTTCCATCTTAGCACAAAAACAAAAAGCAACGCTAATGGCAGCAGCGACAACATTCCAAATAAAAACTCTTTATGCTCAAATGAAAACATAATTTAAAACTATAAGCTACAAGCTGCAAGCCTTAAGTTGATTATTCTTATCCCGAAGCTTGTTGAAAAATGTTCCGAACGTACAAGTGAGTGACACAACCAGCGATGCCATGAAAAATTTCTGGAAGGCTCATAATAAAGATCACACACTTGCTGCAAGCTACAAGCATCAAGCCAAAATTAAAAGTGAAATCACTTACTTCTTTCCTTCGAAAAACCCAAGCTGTTTTAAGATGCCTCGTAAAATATTCATGCGAACGGTTAACATGTCTGTGTTATGCGCACCTTCAACATTTAATACAAAAAAGTATGGATGCTGATTTTCCTCTATCCAGCCAACCATCCAGCCAACGGCATTTCCATCTTCTCTAAAACCCCAGCCAGTTTTATAACTAAGTTTATAATTCGCATTCCTCTCCTGCAACATTACATGTATCACAATATCTTCTACCCAATGCTGAAAAGGCAATTGTTTAAAGTATAATTTTTTTGCCAGCCCTAACTGTTCATCTGGTGTTACTTTTATAGAGTTGTCGAGCCAAAAAGTATCTATCGTTTTTATAACCGCTTTTCCATAACGTGCCGCATAACCCAGCGTATCGAGCCAGTGCTGCATCGTATCTTTTCCAATGCGGCGCGCCACTTCCTGATAATAAGGAACCGCCGATGCTTTAAATGCTTCTTCCATTGTGAGGTTTTTGTTCCACGCAGTTGCTGTATCGCCATTCGGATATTTTCTTATAACGCCATCCCAAAGAATAACCATTTTTTCATTTGTAATTCTTCCGGTTTCAAGTCCGATTAACGAGTTCACGATTTTAAATGTTGAAGCGGGTAAGTATGAGGAATCTTTAAAGCGTGAAAGATTATAAATGATAAACTGATTCTGTCCATTATCGTATAGACCAAAAGTTCCGGTTACGTGATTTTCATCAAAATATTTTTTAAGACTATCATCAATTGTTACATTGTTTGGAGTGCAAGCCGCAAATGAAAAAATAATTATGAACGTTGCAATGAAAAACTTCATAAAAAAAATTTGCGCAAAGCTAATGCAGTCACAATTATATGCAACATTTGTGTGAAGACATGTTTGAACAGAGAAAATTGACACAAATATTTTTATGCGATTTATCTTGCATGCGCGTCAGGTGTAAGGTGTAGGGCGTACGATGTAAGGCGTAAAAGTTTGAGATGAAGGCAAAAACTATAACAACGATTAAACAAAACGATAACAAAAAAACAAATAGTGAAATACGAACACATACAACAAGCTGCTTACGAAGCAAACATGCAATTACCCAAACTTGGTTTGGTATTATTCACATTTGGTAATGTTAGCGCTGCAGACAGAAGTTTGGGCATGTTTGCCATTAAACCAAGCGGCGTTCCTTATGATGAACTTAGTGTTGACAAAATGGTCATTGTTGATTTTGATGCAAAGATTGTGCATGGTTCATTGCGTCCTTCATCCGACACAAAAACACATGCGGTGTTGTATAAGCATTGGGAAAAAATTGGTGGCATTGTGCATACACATTCAACTTACGCAACTGCATGGGCGCAGGCACAACGTGATATTCCAATCTTCGGTACCACGCATGCAGATCATAATACTGTTGACGTTCCCTGCGCAGCACCGATGCATGATGAAATGATAAAGGGTGATTATGAATATGAGACCGGTTTTCAAATCATCAATTGTTTTAAAGAGCGTGGTTTGAGTTATGAAGAAGTGGAAATGATACTCGTAGGTAATCACGCACCATTTACATGGGGCAAAACTTCTGCAAAAGCAGTTTATAACAGCGCGGTACTGGAGCAAGTTGCAAAGATGGCTTATCTCACCGAATCAATCAATGCAAATGCTCCACGGCTAAAAGATGCTTTGATAAAAAAACATTACGAACGTAAGCACGGTCCCGATTCGTATTACGGGCAGAGTTAGCAATCATTAACTTTGTGAATCTCCGTTTTGGCCTTGACTTTTTTTGCCTTTTTTGTTTTGCTTCAATTGTTGTTTTTGCTCGGGGGTCAACACGTTGTTTATTTTAGTTTTACTATCTTTTTCAAGTGTTTTTATTTTTTCTTGTTTTTGTTCCGCGGTAAGTGAATTGTCGTTGTTTATAGCATCTTTTTGTTTTCGGGCATCGGCGCGAATTTGATCAACTTGTTTTTGTTGGTCTTTACTTAAGTTGAGCGCCTTAAGACTGCCTTTTCCACCTTTGCCTTTTTGCTCCTGTTTTGACATTTTTCCATTGCCGGTAGTATCAGTGCTGCTTTGAGCATGAGTAATTGCTATGGTAAAAAAAACACAAGCGAGAAAAGTGATTAATTTTTTCATGATTAATAAAATTTTTCGTTTCGAGATAATAATTTTCTTTTTCGGACTTTTTCAAATGAGATAGGTTTAAAGACTCTTTGCAAATAGCCATTTAATAAATGTAACAAGCAATAAAGATGCGGTCAACAATGGTGCCAATGAGATTAATAAAAATGCGATGAGCTAAATTATGTACTGCTCAAGAGACCAGAAATTCTTAAGAACAAAGAGTTGTTTTGAATTTGTGGACAAAAACTAATTCTGAAACCTGCAGCTCGGTTAAAGGTGGAACGATGAACGAAATGCGACGCAACAGACGATGCCATTATAATTCTTTTGTCCGTACCAAAATAAAGATATCTTCAGATAGCTAAATCCTCTTTTTCTTTTTGTACTGCGCAAGCATATCAACAACACTGTTGTTTTGCAGAATGGCTGGATTTTGTTCGATAAATTTTTTTACAAGACGTGGGGCACGGGCTAAACCGTTTTGCAAATGATGCAATGCTTCTTTCGATTTGCCAAGTGCAAACAACACAATACTATAGAGATAAGAAAAAACTGGTTTATAATCAGTAGCCTGGAGCGCAGCGAGACATTGGCGGGCTGCCTCATCAAAGTAACCGGCTTTATATAAACACCGAATCAATGATTCCCATCCGCGAACGTTGCGGGGGCGACTGCGCACCACAACGCTAAAATGCTGAATCGCCTCTCTGTATTTTTCCAATTGTAAATAACACTCACCTGCCGCAAGATGATATTCGGGAACATGACGTTGCATTCGCAGTGCCTGCTCCAGTGGTTTCAAAGCGCTGGCCCATTGTGACTCGCCGATATATGTAAGTGCAATTTTATAATGAAGTTTGCTTTCATCGGGATTCATGTGTGATGCTTTGCGATAATTGAACCGCGCCTGCGCAAATTTATTGAGGCGATGATAACAGTGACCGATTGCTTCGTAAATCACTTCTTCGGGACGGGTAAGCTCGAGTACTTTTTCGAGTGTTTCAATGGCTTCTTTGTATTTGCGCAAACGTATATATGCATCACCCATGTTGCGATAGGCATAATCGAATTTCTCGTCAATCACCACTGCATACTGATAAGCATCAATCGCCTTTTCGTACAGTTTTAAACCCTGATACGCCGCTCCCAGATTAAACCAAGCTAACTCATTGTAGGGATAATCTTCAATTATCCGGTTGTGGAGTCGTATGCTTTCTTCATTGCGACCGGTAAAATCTGTCCAAAAACATATTTTATAGAGAGCTTCCTCGTTGGTAGGCTCGTGTTCAAGAGCAAGTTGCAAACAATCAAAAACTTTATCAAATTCTTCGTAGTCATCATACACGTCTGCGAGTTCGAATAAAAGGTCTATCTTATCTTCACCTTCAAAGAGATGAAGCGCCTCTTCAAGAAGTTCTGCTGCTTTTGCAGGCTCGTCGAGTGCGAGATAAGCATCCGTTTTTAATATGTAAATGTTGATGTCCTTTGCATCATATAAAGAAGCCTGCTCCAATACATCCAAAGCATCTTTATAATGCCTTGTCGCTATGAGTATATCTGCTTTTTTTATAAGTAGTAAAGAGGAGAAGGGAAAATATTCTAAACCCGTTTCTGCGGCTTCCAAAGCACGGTTTAAATCGTCTTTGTCGTCGAAGTAATCTATAATTCGTTCAAAAGCTTCCTCTTCCAAAAAAGTATAACTTTTTCCCTTGTGCAAATCTTCATACTGCCGTAGTAATTCGTTTAATTCGTGTTCTTCACGGTAAGAGTGGTCCTGCATATCATATTTGGTTGATGTAAAATAATCGAGAAACAGGAAAAAACCAATTCTTGGTGTAACAATTTTTGCCCATTTTACGTTATAATAGAAATAAAAATTTTTGTTAACGAATTTAGAATATGTAACTTTGTATCTGAAATGAAAAAGCGCTATACTTATACAAAACTATTTGTGATTGCATTGCTACTTTTAGCAGTGGAGCTAACTTTTGGCGCAATAACCACCGGTAAAACAGATGACAGCAAAAATAAATACAGTCTAAGAAATTTAAATCCGTCTAACCGTCATTTTTATTCCCTTTCCACATTCAATACCAATAATTTCCATTATAGCGGCTCATTAAATATTCATCAGCAAAATTCGAGTAATCAATTGCAGGTGCAATCAATGATTAGAATGGAAAGGGGAAACATTACATATGTATATCCTTACAAATACACCGTAAAAGTGCCGCGATTTAAAACTCCTACTCCTCCTTCGGTTCGATAAATTTCTATATTTTCTTATAAGTGAATTATTTAACTCAACTTATGTTTGAGTTTTTTATTTTACTTTAAGCAAGCGGCTGTGAATATGCAGTATTGTCAAGTGTACTCAAGCAACACGTTTCACTACATATCTTATGCAATTTATCAACAATTAATACGCAGTAAATTATGATGAATCAATTCATTTGTACGAAAATCACTGCTTATTTTAAAACCCTGTAACCAGAGGTGGGTATTTCAAATTTAGAAGCAGGAACCGGATCAAAATTAATCATGGCGGCAGTATAAGTTATTTTGGAAGCACGGTTTGGACCACCTGTTTCATATTCCAGAACAAATCCGGGAATTTCTTTAAAATGAAAAGGGTTTTCACAGGCGGTGGGTTTAATGGCTTCGGTATAATAGATGTTATAATAAGTGCCATCTTTTAAAGTTACAATTGCTTTTCTGCACTCGTAACCAAGAATAATTTTAGTGTCACCGGTAAAATTGATTGTTTGTCCTTCAAAACTTTTGTTTTCTTTTTTCCACTCGGCAGCAGAATAAGTTGACATATATTTCTCTGTCCCTATTTCTTTAAGGATTACTGCTGTAGCGCTGCTGTTATCATAAATCACCGATTGTTTGTAGTTAGTACCGATCATATCTGCTCGTGCCATTTTACCTTTTATATAAAGTATTTTAGCAGCACCTTTTAGATTATTATCGGTAGCGGCATCACTACCTGAAATTTTATAAGTAACGGTGCAATCGCCTATCATCATTGAACGTTGGGCAATGACAGTTTTCAAACAAAAAGCAAGCAGAAAAAGGGGTAATATACTTCTCATAAAATTTTTAAAGGGTTACGTAAATGTAAGTCTTTAAAAATAAAAACCCATGTTTTTAAAAACATGGGTTACTTTAATTGTTCATTAAAATTATCCAAGATATACTTTCAGCAATTTTGAGCGATGAGTAGATTTTAATTTATTAAGGGCTTTATCTTTTATTTGCCTTACGCGTTCTCTTGTAAGATTAAATTTATGACCTATATCCTCAAGGCTTAGGGCATTTTCAATGCCTATTCCAAAGAAATAACGCAGCACTTCTTTTTGTCTTTGAGATAAAGAATCAAGGGACCTTTCCACTTCCTTTTTTAAAGACTCATGATGATCAATTTTAAAATCTGCCTTGTCAGCATTTGGATTTTCCAGCACATCCACAAGTGTATTTTCTTCGCCATCGAGAATCGGACTATCCATGCTTACATGACGGGTCGCAACATTTATCGCCGAACATACTTCTTCGGTTTCCATTTCCAGAACCTCGGCAAGTTCTTCTGGTGTAGGATCCCTTTCAAACTGCTGTTCCAGTTGTTGGTAAACTTTACTTATCCGGTTGCTTAAACCAACTTTGTTTAACGGCAAACGCACAATGCGGCTTTGTTCTGCAAGTGCCTGCAAAATACTTTGTCTGATCCACCAAACAGCATAAGAAATAAATTTAAAACCGCGTGTTTCATCAAAGCGAAGGGCTGCTTTGATTAAACCAAGATTACCTTCATTAATTAAATCGGGCAGTGAAAGACCTTGGTTTTGATACTGTTTTGCAACGGAAACAACAAAGCGAAGATTGGTATTTACTAACCGTTCCAGAGCTTTTCTGTCATGATGTTTAATACGCATGGCGAGCTTAACTTCTTCTTCGGGCTGAATTAACTCAACTTTCCCAATTTCCTGTAAATACTTTTCAAGGCTGGGTGATTCACGATTGGTAATTGATTTTGAAATTTTCAATTGACGCATTCCCATTTGAATAAGCTTTTAGGGTGAACGAATAATTATTTTAAGACGACATAAATACTTTTTGGGAAGGAAATAATGCTGAAGTTCTTTAAAGGTAAGGAATTGAGATAATATCTTCCAAAAACTTTTTTTATTTATTTTTTTTCTTCTAAAATTTGCGCGGGGCTTGATGTAACTGTGCTTCAACCATTGCGTGAGAAGAGAATTTTTAAAAAGTTTTTTAGGCTTCCAATTATTTAATATTATTGCAACCCCACAGAAGAATTACGTGGAGATTTAAACGAAGAATAATGGCAAAAAAACAACTATTTACTCTTGAATATCCTGTCAGGTGTTCGCCCACGATTTTGTATGAATTTCTTTCAACACCGGCTGGGTTACAAGAATGGTTTGCCGACAAGGTTGATGAGCGAGATCATGTTTTTATATTTTCTTGGAATGGCTCTGCTGAAAAGGCGGAAGTGGTAGATAAGGAACTTGATAAATTTATTCGTTACAGGTGGCTTACCGCTCCTAAAGATGAGTATTTTGAATTCAGAATTGAAAAAACAGAAATTTCTAATCAAACCATACTTGTAATTAAAGATTTTGCAGAAAAATCTGAAATAAAAGACCAGAGCCAGTTGTGGGGTTATCAAGTGAAAGAATTGTTTCACAGACTTGGTAACTAAGAATTGACTACAGGCTTATTCACCTGACTATTTTTTTTATTTAAACAGGAATTTCATTTTGCTGAAATTTCTGAAAGGCGCTGAAGTGTGCGACGCAACTGCAGTTTAATAGTAGCAACTAAGTCGGGCTCAAAAAAATTCAATGTGCTTTTATGCTCATTAAGCTAAATATCTCATCGAAGTTGGAAGTAAAAAAATCATACGCTTCATCCCATTGGTGAAGCGAAATTTTTTTTGCGATTTTTAAAAAAGGAATTTCTTCTTGCAATTTTTTATCCAGTCGTGCTATGGTTTCATCGTTAACCATTACATAATTATCACTGTTGAAATGATGCTCCCACTGTTCTTCATTTACACATACATACCAATTGCTTTTTTGCAATGTATCAACGGCAGACGAAATAAAATTTTTTGCGTACTCTCCGGCAAGATGCAATGTGATGCTGAAAAAATTTCCCCACCAAAAAAAACATCGTATCGCAAACGTATTTTCTTTTGAAAAGTGTCGAGGATAATCAAGCGTAACATACGGCAAGTTTTTATAATTCTCGCCGCGGTAAATTTTAGGATATAATTTCATCGCTTCGGCAGGAATAATATGCTCAAGATTTTTTGCCTTTACTAAAAAGTTTTCACTTAGGGCGCCAAACAATACGTACACTTTATTAATTATACTGTTCTTTGTTAAAATAAATTGTTCATCACACACCAGTTGTAATTCGGTAAGTGAAAGCTTTACATTTGCATTCGCCATTGTATTCATTTTAAAGTACTGCAAAGTGGTAAAAAAACTTGATATACTTATTCTGCGTTCATTTATCGGTCCCTTCCTTGCCACTTTTCTTATTTCGTTATTTGTTTTGGTGATGCAATTCTTTTGGTTGTACATAGATGATCTTATTGGAAAAGGACTTGATGTGTCAACGCTTACATACCTAACAGGATTGGTTGCTGTAACATGGGTGCCGCTTGCATTGCCACTTGCATTATTGCTTTCATCAATAATGACATTCGGCAATCTCGGTGAAACGTTTGAACTTGTAGCGATAAAGTCTTCCGGCATACCATTAGTTCGTTTTATGAGACCCCTCTTGATTGTAACTGTGCTTTTGGCGGGCATCGCGTTTCTTTTTGCAAACAATATTATTCCTGTTGCCAACTTAAAACTCAATGCTTTGAAGTACGATATTATTGTAAAGAAACCTGCCTTCGATATTAAGGAAGGTGTTTTTTACGATAAGATTGAGGGTTATGTTATAAAGATTGGCAAAAAAGATAAAGACGATAGCACGATTTATAATGTAGTTATTTATCAGAAAAATTATGACCTGCAAGATGAATTTATGGTTGCAGAAAGTGGTATTATGCGAATTACTCCCGATCAACGTTTTCTTGAATTTGAACTGCACAATGGATGGAATTATTCAGAGACCGGCAACCGTTTTAGTATCAATACGCAATTTATTCGGTTGGGTTTTAAAACATACAAAAAAGAATTTGACCTTAGCAGCTTTAAATTAAACAGAACAGAAGATAGTTTGTTTAAATACGATGCAAAAATGTTGAGTGTAAGGCAACTTAATAAAGCTATTGACTCATTGGGCAATCCAAATGTAAATGCTCGTGTAAGAACAAAAAGAGAATTATCCCGCACGCTTGATTTTATAACTTACGACGACAGCACATGGCTTTCACCTCAAAAGACGAAACTGAAAAAGGCTAAGTCGTTTGATGATTTAATTCCAGATTCAATAAACTCAACAGTTTATGACCGTTCTCAATCTTCAATTACCACCGCAAAAACCAACATTGAATTAATTTCAATGGATTATGGCGCAAAAACAACACTTGTACGGAAACATTGGATAGAATTGAATAGAAAATTTTCACTGTCATTTGCATGCGTTGTATTATTTATGATTGGTGCACCATTGGGTTCTATCATTAGAAAAGGTGGTCTTGGTTCGCCGTTGATATTTGCCATTGCATTTTTTGTTGTATTCAACACACTTAATACATTCGGAGAAAAATTTGCCAAAGAAGGAGCAAGCAGTGTATTTTTTGGTATGTGGTTTTCTGCAATGGTGCTTACTCCTATCGGAATTTTTCTTACCTATAAAGCAATGCACGATTCACAATTATTCAACAAAGAATTCTATTTCAGGTTTTTCAAAAAAATTGGCCGCAAAAAATAAATGCGAAATTTATCTCTATAATATAAAAACTACAGCTATGGAAAATAAATCAAACACCAGCCGCAGGGAGTTTATTAAAACCACCGGAAAAGCAGGTTTGGCCGCAGGTTTATCAATGACTGTTTTGACCTCTCTTGCAAAAAATAAAACACGGTTTTTCCATCATCCAGTAGATCAAATACCATTTCAGCAAACACCACTTCCATACGATTACAAAGCACTTGAACCTTCGATTGATACAATGACGATGGAGATACATTATACAAAGCACGCTGCCACTTATGCAAAAAATCTTGCCGAGGCATGTGCAGCGGAAAATGTAAATCTACAAACCGCAAAGCTTGAAGATGTGCTTATGAACATCTCAAAATATTCTGTAAAAATGCGTAACAACGGGGGAGGTCACTACAATCATGAATTGTTTTGGAAGTGCATGGCGCCGGCAAATTCAACAACACTGCAAGGCAAATTAAAGGCTGATATTGAAAAATCTTTCAGTTCTGTTGATGCATTTAAAGCGCAGTTTACCGATGCCGGTAAAAATCGTTTTGGCAGCGGTTGGGCATGGCTTGTTTTAACCAACGATAAAAAACTCGTTATCGGTTCAACGCCAAATCAGGATAATCCACTCATGGATGTAAGTGAATTGAAAGGCATGCCGGTGCTGGGTTTGGACGTATGGGAACACGCATATTATCTCAAGTATCAAAACCGCCGATCTGACTATATCACCTCATGGTGGAGTGTAGTGAACTGGGATTTTATAAGCAAACGTTACGAAGCAATAGCATAAAAAATACTTATACAACAAAAGAAACAGTGCAGTTATTTTTGCACCGTTTCTTTTACTACTTTTTTTGTGAGCCCAACTGGATTACTTTTATGATGCTTCCGTTGTGTCACTCACTTGTGCGCCTTAAACTTTACTCAACAATGTTCAATCATCTTCATCTTCTTTAACTTGCATGCCGATTTTAAAAGCGTGAATACGTTTTCTGATCTGCATATTTGCACATTTCTGATTAAAGAGTAAACGATTTTTTCTTGCAAGTATCACAACAAAATTTGAAAATTCAAAAATGGATAACATTATTATCTGTTGTGTTATTCATAGCAAAACTTATTGCTTACTATCTCACATATTCGCTTTCTATTCTTACTGATGCTCTTGAAAGTATTGTTAACGTTGTTGCGGGTTTTATTGGTTTATACAGTTTATATATAGCTGCAAAACCAAAAGATATTGAACATCCTTACGGGCACGGAAAAGCTGAATTTATTTCAGCAGCCGTTGAAGGTGGTTTAATTATTTCAGCGGGTCTCTTAATTCTCTATGAAACATTTCAAAACTTTATTCAAAACAATCCGATTCATGAATTGGATAAAGGGTTGTATGTAGTTGCAGCAACAGCAGTAATTAATTATTTTGCCGGAGTAATTTGTTCAAACATTGGCAAAAGAAATAATTCACTTGCGCTGCAGGCAAGCGGAAAACATCTACAGATTGACACTTTCTCAACACTCATTATTATTGCCGCATTAATTGTAATGCTTTTTACACAACTTTTTTGGCTTGACAAAGTCGTGGCGCTTGCAATGAGTATTTTTATTATTTACACTGGTTATAAAATTATTCGCAAATCACTCGCCGGTATAATGGACGAAGCGGATATGGAGCTGCTTCAAAAACTTGTTGATGTTTTAAACGCCAACAGAAGACCCAACTGGATTGATCTGCATAATCTGCGTGTTATTAAATATGGAAGTGTGTTGCATATAGATTGTCATCTCACGGTTCCGTGGTATATGAACATTCTTGAAGCACATGCAGAAGTTGAAGCATTGATAAACTTAATTAAAAAAGAATTTGGAGATACGATAGAAATGTTTGTTCACACCGATGCCTGCCTTGAACTTTCATGTCCGATATGTGTGAAGGAAAACTGTAATCAACGTTTACATTCTTTTGAGCACCGGGTAAACTGGACGCTTGAAAATATTATTACAGATAAGAAACATCATTTGTAGAAATGTTTAAAAAAAGAAAAATATGGTGTAGGAATTTTTGTGCCATGTTAGCAAAAACGAATCAACTTTTTTAAGAAAGCCCTTTCACAACAAATAAGCTTCTTACTTCAGTGCAAACACAACATTTACTTCGTACTGTATTTTTATTTTTTTAAAATCAACATCCATTGCCGGTGCACTGCCTGAATCTTGTGCTTTCTCCATCATTACATTAGCATATAAAGGACGTGGAGGATTGTTAATTTCCATAGGCTCGTTAATGGTAACTGCCTCACCAACATGCTCACCGATTGATTCAGCGAGATAAATTGCTTTGTCACGTGCAGCCTTTACCGCGGCAATCTTCATATCTTTTTTCACCTCATCCATTTTGCTGTAAGAGGATTTCGCAATAAAAAAATTTTGTGTTGCTTCATCATCCATTTTATCAACAAGTGCATCAAGCATATCAACTTTACTTACTTTAATCCAATAAGAAATGCTTGCTTTCATATCAGGATTTTGTTTTTTGTTTTTCTTCCACCACCAATAATTATTATCATATCCCTGATAACTTTGAATAGTTACATCTTTATCGGTAAGCCCTATGCTTTTACATGCAGAGAGGAAATTGTTTTTAATGGTATTAATATCAATTTTATCACCATTCTTTTTATTGTATTCGCGCAAATCAACCTGTACATATATTTCATCGGGTACAACTTCCATTTCAGAAGAACCGTTAACAGAGATTGTTTTTTGAAGCGGCTTATTTTCCTGTGCCATTGTGTGCAGTGTAAACGTACACACTGTCAATAGAATTAAAATCTTTTTCATAATGCTTTTTGTTTTTAGAGATGTAATAACCAAAACTATTACACAAATAAAATGATTCCGTTTCTCTTACTTAACAATACTTTTTGTATTTGAGTTTGCTTTACCTAAAATTGCCTGAATTAGTTTTTATAACCAACGCATTCTATAATATTTATTACGAGTGCTTAATTCTTGTTGGAATCCTGTTGAGCAGAAATTCAGGACGCAGAAGTGAACTGACACAAAGAAAGCTTTATGATAGTATTAGCGCTAAGTGCGTAACAATAAAAATTTATGATCACCCTTTCAATTTCCTCGAAATGATTTTCGAAAACCATTAAATATCTCCACCTCTAACGTCGTTAATTTGAAGATATTCTAATATAAACTACCCAACGGTTAATATTCTAAAACACTTAAAGAATAACTAACGGTCGTAAGCATTCATTTATTACTTTTGTTTTTACACTAAAAATTTGTACGTATGACAGTATCTTCTTTAAGCGTACCTGAGGCAAAGCTACTGCAACCCGGACTCGCAAGCACACATGTGCATTATCAACTCTCCTCAGATAAATTAATCATTCAAACCATAGAAAGAAAAGAAGGCACTTTATGCAATACTGGAGCATTATGTGTAAATACAGGAGAATTTACCGGCAGATGTCCCCAAGATAAATTCGTCG
>Ga0081539_10000886_pt1 | contig 57243 bp, 57 predicted proteins | sample TabmetS4T2R2_FD_71023 | JGI IMG/M metagenome (GOLD analysis project Ga0081539, IMG submission 71023) | Tabebuia heterophylla rhizosphere microbial communities from the University of Puerto Rico - S4T2R2 | ecosystem: Host-associated > Plants > Roots > Rhizosphere ...
ACCCTCTTGGGAGTGCGGCGGCCTGGCGCCGTTTTAGCCTCGATCACGTATCATCGATACCAAAGCGGCGCCAGGCCGCCGCACTCCAAGGAGACGCCCGGTACGAAGCGCTCTAAATTTTCAAACTGCGCCACTACTTTTCAGGAACGAGACTTTGCATAGTAGCCTCGCTTGGTGCGCGCAAAGATGTCGGTCCGCGTCGCCACGCGCACCTCGACCGAGCGCCATTTGCCGTCGAGCGTCTTGTTCGTCGGGCGATAGCCAATGCTATAGACAGTGCTCAGGTCGCGCACCACCTGCGCGTAAACCGTATCGAGATCACTCAAACGCGCGGCGCGATACATCGGCGTGCCGCAAGCATTCGCAATCTGCCCGAGTTGCTCACGCGCTGTGGCGTACGCCGCGCGCGGGTAGTTATAGCGCCTGACGTTCTCTTCCTCAGTGTCGAGGTAGATCGGAAAGACTATGCTTTCTGAGTTTCGAATCCGCTGCAGTAGTGCTTCGAATGGAATTCTCGAGCCTTCACCCTCGATGTCAGGAAGCGCATTGTCGATCCCATCCGTCATCACGACGATGGCGCTGCGGCGCAAGCCTGAAGCCTGCGGGATCAGATCGCGCAGTACCCAGTCCATCGAATCCCAGAAGTTTGTGCCGCCGACTGCATCGTCCATCTCATCAATCGTCTTCTTTAGCTTCTTGCGGTCCAGACTGAATGACGAGTAGAGCGCCGGTTGGTTCGTGAACGCCACGATAGCGATGCGATCCACGTCGCGGGCTGCATCGACAAACCGCTTCGCGGAGTTGCGAATCATCTTCAGGTTTTTGGAATTCGAGCCTGAAAGGTCCAGTAACAAAACGAGATCAAACGGCGTATCAGCGGCGGCAAAGAACGTGATCTCCTGCGGCACACCGTCTTCGAGAACGAGGAAGTCCTTTGGCTCGAGCATCGGTGGCGGCGTATTGGGAGGAAAGCCCAGGACGCTGACTTTCAGATCTACGAGGTCTGACTCTATGCGAATGGTTTCATCGGTCTCCTGCGCCACCGCAATGCCGGTGAATAACACGGCAACCAGGAGCATTTTCACGCAAAGGCGCAAAGGCGCAAAGAAAAACCTAATTCGCATAATACCCACGTTTGCCGCGCGGCACGGCGTTAGTGCGACTGACGCCGATCCGGATTGCTCGCCACTTTCCATCGCGTGTGCTGTTTGCAGGACGATACGCCAAACTGTACATCGTTCCAAGATCGGCGACGACCTGCTCGTAAGCACCCGCGAGATCCGTCAATCTTTCCACTTCGTAGAAGACGCCGCCGCCCGCGTCAGCCATCTCCTTCATGCGATCGTGACCCCCGTCAAACGCTTCGGGCTGCGTGTCCAACGGGCTCATCGCCTCATACTCGGTGTTCAGCCAGAGCGTGTATAAGACCCCGTCAAACTCCTGAATGTTTCGGAGTGTTTCCGGGTAAGTGCTGCGCGAGCCCTGTTGTCCGCTGATGCCGGGAATTGTTCCATCAAGACCGTCGCTCATCAACACGATAGCGCACCGACGCGACTTTTTTGATTCCTTCAGCAGCTCGTCCATCGCGAAGTTGGTAGCGTCGTAGAGTTTGGTGTCGCCGCGCGCGGTATCGATCGTCTCGATCCGCTGGCGCAGTAGATCGCGATCGGCCGTTAGCTGCGAGATGACCTTTGCTTCGCCTGCGAAAGTGATCACACCGATGCGATCGGCAGGTCGCGCCGCTTCTACAAAGCGAATCGCAGCCGCGCGAATCAGTTTGACGACATCTTTCGTCGATCCGGACAGATCGATCAGGAGCACGAGATCGAAAGGCGCTGATGAAGATTCAAATTGGACTATGCGCTGCTCCTGTCCGTCTTCGAAGAGTTTGAAATCCGATTGACTCAAACCGATCAGTCCGCGATTTGTGCCACGATCGATGACGCTGATGTTGAGTGTTACGAGTTGCGAATCGACGCGAATGACGTCGCCTTCGCTGACTTCGTCGTTAGTCACTTGCTCGGCGGGAGTACCGGCCGCAGGCTTTGAACCATTCGCGCCGAGCAGCTCAGGCTCTTTGACTGTTCCAATCTCAGGTTGTGATGGGGAACCGAGGACTATCGTGCCGGCCTGTGTTTGGATGTCGATCTTTGGCCCGCCTTTTCCGACGCGTGTTTGGATGTCCCCGCGCGCAGACCGCGCAGTGATGTCTGCGTTGTCGGGTACTTTGATCTTGAGATGAATCGGTACAACCGGATCGACTGGTCGTCGCACGACAGAGATCGTGATGACCGAGCCGCGGTTATCGATGAGGATCGGCGAACGAGTTAATCGCGTTGAGCCATCGCCGCCGATAACTGCCGACACAGCAACGTGGTTGTCGCTCCAAAACTCAGCCGTAACGTCGCCGAAATCGTTGCGAACTTTTAGCTGACCACCCGCCGGCAAATCGATGCGGATTTCGTCATCGGCGTAGGCTGTCGCTGGGGAGAAGGCTGCCAGAACCAGGAGACCCAGAAGGGCCCTTTGAACCTTCAAGAACACCGGGCGATGATAGCAAATCCGTCCTTAATCCGCGTAATCCGCGGCTGATTTAAGGTTCGATCAGATCAAGCATCGAGGTTTCGTCGCGCGCCGGTTCGGGAGGCTTTTCTGGTGGCGGCGCGCCCTTCAGGTCGGAGATCTTCAGCAGCAGGTTGTTCTGGTTTGTCGCGTACGGAAGCGCAGTCTCAATCGAGACCACACCATCGCGAATGAAATTCTCGATCACGGTGTCGAAAGTCTGCATTCCATCCTGATCGCCCTGCTCCATCGCGTCGATCAGCGACTTCCCTTCCGACTCACCTTTCTCGATGTATTCACGTGTGCGCACCGTCGCCTTCAAAATCTCGATCGCCGCCACTCTTCCCTTTCCATCAGAAAGCGGAATCAGACGCTGCGAAACGATGAAACGAAACGACTGCGCCACACGCGTCCGGATTGCCTTTTCTTCATTCTTCGGAAACACACCGATGATGCGGTCCACCGTCTTCGACGCATCGATCGTGTGCAACGTCGACAACACGAGGTGACCAGTCTCAGCAGCTTCCAGTGCGACTTCGATCGTCTCGCGATCTCGCATCTCACCGACGAGGATCACTTTCGGCGCCTGTCGCAACGCAGCGCGCAGAGCGATTGAGAAACTCGGCGTATCGGAGTGAAGCTCGCGCTGGTGAATCGTCGAGTTTTTATGCGTGTGCAAAAACTCGATCGGATCCTCGATCGTGACGATGTGGTAGTAGTGCGTCTCGTTGATGAGATCGATGATCGCGGCGAGCGTCGAGCTCTTGCCACTTCCGGTTGGTCCAGTGACGAGCACGATACCGTTTTTGATATCTACTATCTCTTTCAGTACGTCAGGCAGGTTGAAGTCGCTGAACTTCGGCGGCCGCATCGGAATCACGCGCATGATGATCGCGTGTGTGCCGCGTTGCTTGAAGATGTTGACGCGAAAACGCGCCTCGCCCGGCGCGCTGAACGAAAGGTCCGCGGAGCCTGACTTCTCCAGACTGTCGACGGCCGCCTGCTGATTGCCGATGATCAGCTTCGCGATGCCTGCGGTGTGGGCCGGGGTCAACTTTTCGAGACCAGCGACACGAACAGGCACGAGTTTTCCCGCTAATTCGACCTGCGGCGGCCGGCCTGGACTAAAGATCAGATCGCTGACTTTGTCTGAAGCGCGCAGCATTTCCTTCAGGACTGCGACGAAATTCAGAGCTGGTGGAGTTGAGGTAGTTGGTGGTTGGCTGCTCATTTTGGAACTTTTTGTTTAGCTGGCGCGTCAAAGCTCGCGACAACTTTCGCTAACGAATATTGTCGTATGAAGAACAAACGGGAAGCTACTTACGTACATCCAAGAGTTCGTAATGTGAGACCACGGTAGACGAAAAGTTGGACCGTGCTCCGAAATTGAAAAGAAAGGCGCTGGACAACATGGCAACCTACAGAGATCCTGTGAGATGCTTTGCACCACTTGAAGTAATCGAGCGCCTGCTGGAAATTCGTGTTGAAGCGGGTTATGCGCCTGCCGTATATCTTCTTTCCCCCGATGATTTGGCAGACTATCTCGATGCGTATGGCTTCGATGTGTATGCATTATCGGAGGCCGAAGCTGAGTTTCACTTTGGCGACTATCGTGCGCCACTTGCACCAGGCGGTGATCACGCCCACTGCTCACTGACCGCACACTAACATACTATCCACAGATTACGCAGATTAAATCGGTGTAATCTGTGGATAAGTCATTTCAGCGCCTTGATGACGAAAAACGTCACATCGTCATTCGCGCCCTGGTTTGCGGTCCACTCCAAAACCGCCATCTCCAAACTCGCAATCAACTCACGCGCAGGCCGATCGTAGTTGTCCTTCACTGCCTGCACGAGCCGGTCACGACCAAACTCCACACCATCCGGATTCGACGCTTCAGTCACGCCATCCGTGTAGAGCACCATGATGTCGCCAGGTTCGAGCAACAAGTGATACTGGTGATAGCGCGTCTCGGGAAACATTCCGAGTGGCTGCTCGCCATGCTCGATGAAACTCGTCTCGCCCTTCGCGTTCAGCAGCAGCGGCGGATTGTGACCCGCATTCGAATACGACATCGTTCGATTCGACGCATCGAGGATCCCATGAAACGCCGTCACGAACTGGTTGCGTTCAATCGACTCCCACAACAGATAATTCACTTTCGCCAGCGACACGTTTGTCGCGTAACCGATGTGTGTCGCGGCGCGCAAACTCGATCGCAGGAAAGCCATCAGGATCGCCGCGGGCACGCCTTTGCCGGACACGTCAGCAATCACGATCCCGAGCTCGTCATCGTAGATTCGCACCCAGTCGTAGTAATCGCCGGAGACTTCTTCAGTCGGAAAGTTATAAGCGCTGATGTCGTAACCGGGCAGCTCCGGATCCTGCGGCGGCAACAACTCGAGCTGGACCTGGCGGGCCACTTCCAATTGTCCCTGTAATCTCTTCTTCTCGATCAACTGCTCGTGCAACATCACCTTCTCGATGATGATCGCTACCTGCGACGCCAGCAGCATCAACACTTCGAGATCGTCGTTTGCATAAGCGTTGAGCTCGTCGCTTTCGAGATCGAAGACACCGATCACTTCATCGTTCGAGATGATGGGCGCGACCATCTCCGAGCGCGTGCGATCGCGCGCGTTGATGTAGACCGGATCTTTGCGGACGTCGTGCGAAATGATCGGCTGACCGCTCACAGCGACACTGCCGATGAATCCTTCGCCCAGTTTCAAATGCAGATCGGAAAGCTCATCGATGTCGTAGCCACGCACGGCTTCGGATTTGAAAGTGCAGGGTTCTTCACCTTCCGGAACGAGCTCCGGGTCGACACACTGGAGCACGAAGATGCCGGCAGCGTCGTAAGGGATCAGCGAGTCGAGCGTGTCCATCACCAGGTTCAGCACTTCCTGAAGGTCGAGCGAGCGGCTGATCTTCTTGGTGATGTCGAGCAGCATGCGCAGTTTGTCGGTGGTCGACAAACCCTGCGATGTGATTTCTTTCAGACGTTCCGTCATAGGATGCTAATCGCTCTTAACGCCTTTGCGTGAGCGGTCCTTGTGCTCGTGCCAGAGCCGCGTCACCTTCATGCGATACTCAACCAGCTCGGGGCTCACGTGAAAGTGTAATCCAATCTCCGTCGAAGTCCTTCCCTGCAACAGCATTCTCTTTAGCGACGCGTACGGCACCAAAGCCGCAGCGCCCACCGCGTAGGCCTCCTCCTCATCGGCCTTGTGGTAGTCACGATTCATTACCTTACCACGATCGTCCCTCGTTACGATCGAGAGCCGGTTGGGTTGGTGGCCCAAAAACACATGACAAATCTCTTCCATTAAGGTCGCGTTCGTGCGTGAGCGGCCGTGAGTCGGATTGAGAATCACAAGTTTCATGCCGTTCGGGAGCGTACACGCGCCGCCCGACCAGCTCTCCGAAGCCGAGCCGAGCAGGTGCTCACGCACGCTCTCGCTCAAGCCTTCGATTTGCTCGAAACGGATCACGATCAGATTTGCAAAACGTGCGAGGGCGAAGGGATTTAACGGCTGGTCAATGCGAGCGCGGGCGAAGTCGCGCAGGCCAAGAGCTTTCAACTCGAAATTTCGCCACTTTTCACCTGGAGGTAGATCGCCAAGCAGCACTCGATGAGTATACAGCCGCGGATTTACGCAGATAAGCGCGGATCTGAATTAACTCCGTTTTTTGGAGCCTTTATCGCTCTTACTAAACTGAGTGTAGGCGACGCGAAACAGCTCGGAAAGCGCGGCCGCAGTTTCGGGGGTGAGATTTTTGTCTGCACGAAGGTGGGCTTCGACGATCTCGGGCGTGGGCTCTTCCGGGTAATAGACCACGGCTTTTGCTTCCTCGGCTTTCGGATCGCGACCGCTCAGGATTCGCTCCATTGGCACGTCGAGCCAGGTGGTGAGTCGCGCGATGTTGTCTGCGTCTGGTTTGCCGGTGCCGTTTTCGATTCGTGAGAGTGTCGAGGCAGAGACGGATGTTTCACTCGCAACGTCGCGGAGGCTGAGCCCAAGCTCTTCGCGCCTGCGCTTGATGGCGCGTCCGAGCTCTTCGGTGTTCACGAGACCTTTAGCTGGACGATTCTTGGATTTCATGGCGCCTACCGTAGCACAGCGCGGTTTTAGACGCAAGACTTTGTTTTGTCTGTGAAACAAGGGAGTATAGGTCCGATAGGACGAATAGGACCTATTGCTTTTATTGTCTCGCAGCGGAGCCCATCGCGAGGTCACGGGCTTTGGGGAGGACGTCCATGGCTTTCGCCACCTGCGGATCGTTCGTCATGATGAAAACTCTGTCGCCAACTACACGACCATAAGCAGCAGTAACGATATTGAACCGCAGCTCCATCTCTACAAACGCGCGATTGCGATCGACCATCGCCGGTGTCACTTTGTACGCGGGATCAGCCGCGACGAAGTCACGAAACGCCCTGAACATCGCGTCCGTAATCTTGAACTCTTCAGCCTGCAGCTCGTGACGGAAATCGATCCCGCCATTGATGCGGCTCGCCTCTAAACCGCGAATACGACCATTCACCAGATCGCGCGTGAAAGCGAATGTCGGACTCAACAGACGTCGCTGAGTTAAGTTCACAGTGCGCGGGCCGATCGCTTCGTCCGGCGAGATGCCACCGCCGCCGTAGACTGCGCGACCCGTGTCAGTCTTCGTCTCCGGTCCCGCGGGCTTCGTTGGTGCTTTTGGCTCACGCCCGACACCAGCGCCGTGCGTGTAGTAATCGTAGAAACCACCGTTGGAGTAATCGCGCTGAATCAAGCGACCTGATGGGGTGAAATACTTCGCTGACGTCAACGTCAAGCCGGCGCCGTATTCGAGGGGAATGATGCTCTGCACGAGGCCTTTGCCGAAACTGGTCTGGCCCACGATCAACGCGCGATCATGGTCCTGCATTGCTCCCGCGACGATCTCAGACGCCGAGGCAGTGTTTTCGTTGATCAGGATAACGAGCGGTGTCATGTCGGGCGCGTTATTGCGCGACTCATACGTGTTATCGCGAAAACCGTTGCGACCCTTCTGCGTCAATATCACCTGCCCGCTGCGCAGAAACACTTCCGCGACGTGAATCGCCTGGTCCAGGAAACCGCCGGGGTTGTTGCGCAAGTCGAGCACGAGCGACGTCATTCCCTTCGCGTGAAGGCGGTCGAGCGCGTCGAGCAGCTCGTCTGTCGTCGTGTAGTTGAAGCCGCGGGTCATGTCGATGTAGCCGACACCGGGCTTCAGCATGTAAGCGTCAGGTATTGATGGTTGCGGAACCGCATCGCGAACGATGTCGACTTTCTCAATATGCTTGTCAGCCGCTCGTTCCAGGGTCAGCTTAACCGTCGATCCACGTGGACCACGAATCTTGTCGCGAACCTCAAGCGACGACTTGCCCGTCATCTTCACGCCGTCGACTTCGGCGATGCGATCGCCATAGCGCAAGCCAGCCTTACTCGCGGGCGAGCCGTCGAACGTCGCGGTGATGTAAGTGTCTGCCTGGTCGCCGTGAATGTAAGTCTGAATCGAGGCGCCGATGCCGAAGTACTCGGAGCGCTGGTCGGTCTTCAGCTCGTCAAACTCTTCGCGGTCGTAGTAATTCGAATGAGGATCGAGTGAGCGAAGCATGCCGATGATCGACGACTTGAACACCTCGTTGTAATTGAGCTTCTTGCCGTCGATGTACTGCTCCTGCACGAGCTTCAATGCTTCGTCGAAATCCTTCTGGACGGCGATCGTCTGAGGCGTCGCGGCGCCTCGCGTGCGCTGCCGGCCAAACGGACCCTGAGTTTGCGCGAATACGGATACGGGAATGACGAGCGAAATAAGTAGGACCAGAGCGACGTGAGCCGAAATTCTTTTCACTGCGAACCTCTGTTTTGTAAGACTTTGAGCGGCGAAAATGTTGATTAAGCCGCACTTGCAATATAACGGATGCCGATTACGTGAGCAAGGTTGTGCTTAAGGAGTAGTGTCCTGGTTCCACCTCTGCGTGACCTCTGCGTGTCTGCGGTGCACTCGCCTTTTCCGCCTATTTCACCGCAGAGACGCAGAGGACGCAGAGGTCACGCAGAGATACGCACGGAACGCGGAGGAAACTTGATTGCTTGACCCCTTTTCCCGCGCTCCGTAGAATGAACCTACATCGACAAACTATCGTAAAGAACGGACAGGTAGAATTCGGTACTTGGCAAAGGAGTCTATACCAAAATGAGCAGTCCGTATCACAAGGAAGACCCCCCGGCACCTGAGCGAATCGACGATCTGATGCTTCGTGACGACGATCCGGAAGTTGGTGGGGAAGAACAGAATAGAGCAGCTTCATCAGTCCGCGACATCGCTTCGCGCATTCCGGAATCGCTGAGCGCCATCGGACGCGATATCAGTAGGACCATCGAAAAAGCGATTTCAGCAAAAGATGATTACGTGGTCGCGGTGAAGATCTCGCCTGAAGCGCAGGAGAAACTCGAAGCGCTGGTCCAGGCAGGTGTTTTTCGAAATCGTGCTGAAGCAGCAGGCTTCCTCATCGATGAGGGCATCAAGACCCAATCAGCATTGTTTGAACGTGTCAGACAAAAGCTCGCCGAAATCGAACGACTGCGAGCCGAGCTTCGCGGCATGATCGCGGATAAGACCGTCTGAAACTTCACTAACCGGGCGCCTGCCTTTCGCGCCTGACTTATTAACGCCCCCCCGAAAGCAGTGCTTTACCTTCCTCGCGAATGGTAAAGCACGCCTTTTGTTTCTAGTGGGAAAAATTTTCGTGGCAGAATTTCACTTACCATCTACTCCAATCGAAGAATTCACACTCGCTAATGGACTGCGCGTTGTCCTGAGTCCGGACCGCGCTATCCCTGTCGTTTCCGTTGCCGTTTATTACGACGTCGGTTCGCGCAATGAGAAAGAAGGACGCACCGGCTTCGCGCACCTGTTCGAGCACATGATGTTTCAGGGCTCGGAAAACGTTCCGAAAGCCGCGCATTTTCAATACATCTTTAACGCCGGCGGCACGATGAACGGCACCACTTCCACCGAGCGTACCAACTACTTCCAGACGTTGCCGTCAAACTATCTGCCACTCGCTTTCTGGCTCGAGAGCGATCGCATGCGCTCGCTGAAAGTGACGCAGGAAAATCTCGACAATCAACGTCATGCAGTGCAGGAAGAGAAGCGTCTGCGTTACGACAATCAACCGTACGTCACTGCATTCCTGCGAATGAACGAGTTGATCTTCGTGAACCCCGCGAACGCGCATTCGACGATCGGATCAATGGAAGATCTCGATGCCGCAACCATCGACGACGTGAAAGAGTTTTTCCGCATTTACTACGCGCCGAACAACGCTGTGATCACGGTCGTGGGCGATTTTGACAACGACGAAGCACGCGCGCTCGTCGAGAAGTATTTCGGAAACATTCCGGCGCAACCAGTGCCACCGCCTGTCGATGTTTCGGAGCCGGAAGCTGTCGCGATTCGTGAAGAGACGTTTCACGATCCGCTCGCACCCGCGCCCGCGTTTGTGCTCGGCTGGAAGATTCCCGTAAGACGGACACCTGATTTCTACGCCCTTTCACTCGCAGGCACATTGCTTTTCGAAGGCGACAGCTCGCGGTTGTATCAGAAGCTTGTCAAAGGCGACGAGTCGGTTGTTTCCATTGAAGGAGGCGTAGACGAGCGCCGTGGCCCATCAGCGCTGTACATCTTCGCCCTCCCAAAACCCGGCGAAGACGTCAGTAAGATTCGCGAGCAAATCTTCAACGAGATCAGACGGATCGCGACTGATGGACCAACCGAAGCTGAGATGGAAAAGCTGCGCAACTCGCTCTGCAACGATGCCGTGCGTGGGCGGCAGTCGACGATGTATCGCGCACATCGTCTCGCGGAGTTTGCGTTGTACGATTCAGATCCGCATCTCGTCGATTCGGAGTTGGACCAGTATCTCGCCGTCACTGCTGACGACATCAAGAATGCAACGGCGCGTCATATGAACGTCGACAATCGCGTCGTGCTCGATATCATTCCCGCACCTGCTGCTGTGGCTGGAGAGGTAGCGGCTCCAGCTTCGCCACAGCCTCCGGGTGATCCGCATCAACCGGCGGCGCCGCCGGCACAGGTCCCGGATTTGCCCGCGCCCGAGCCTGAATCGCCGGTGCATGCAGACGTCGTTCACACGTCGACCTCAGACAAACCACAAGATCCGGCGGACGTTCCGCCGCAAACGAAGCCAGGAACGGGGCCGCTGCATCCATAACATGAGTCAAACAGAAATTTCTCGTAGCCAGGCGCCTGCGCCGCTACCACCCAGACCGATCTCCATTCCGACGCCGAGAGAAGCAACTCTGCGTAACGGACTCTCGCTCGTCGTTGTTGAAGACAATCGACTGCCGCTCGTCAGTTACCGGCTGGCGTTTCCAGTCGGCGGAGCATTTGATCCGCCGGAACTTCCCGGCCTGACAGATCTGCTCGCAGGTCTTTTGCCGGAAGGAACTCAATCAAAATCGAGTAAAGAGATCGCGGAAGAGATCGCCCGCATGGGCGCTAGCCTGTCCGCCGGCGCGACGTCTGACTACACGATTGTTGCTGCGTCAGCGTTGTCGCAGTTCAACGATCCCGTGCTCGACTTGATGGCAGAAGTGATACTCGAGCCGTCGTTTCCTGAAAACGAAGTCGAGCTTGCGAAGCAGAACACGAAGGAGAGTTTGCGACAGCAACGCGCGCAGCCTTCGTTTCTCGCAAGCGAGATGGTGGCGCGAGTGATGTATGGCGAACATCCTTATTCGATCGTGGCGCCGACGCCGGAGTCGATCGATCGCTCTTCGCGCGAAGACTTCGTCCAGTTTCATCGCAACAAACTCGTTCCGAACAACGCAGTCTTCATTGTCGTCGGCAACGTTCGTTACGACGACATCTTGAATAAAGTCGAGTCGCTGTTTTCGACGTGGGAGACGGGCGAGAAAGTGGTGGCGAATTTTCCGGCGCCACCGGTTCGCACGAAGCGGACGGCGTACCTGGTTGATCGACCCGGTTCCGCCCAGTCAAACATCGTGATCGCAAACAGCGGCATCACGCGTACCAACCCTGACTACTTTCCGATGATGCTGATGCACACTGTGCTCGGCGGCACCGCGTCGTCGCGGTTGTTTATGAACCTGCGCGAAGACAAGGGTTACACGTACGGCGCATATTCGAATCTCGATGCGCGGCGTACGGCCGGCACATTTCGCGCTACGGCGGAAGTGCGAACGCCCGTCACTGGCGACTCGTTGAAAGAGTTTTTCTACGAGCTCAATCGAATTGGTAGCGAGCCAGTGTCGGCGAAGGAGATCGCAGACGCGAAGTCGTATTTAACCGGCGTCTTTCCGATTCGACTCGAGACACAGGAAGGTCTGACGGATCAGCTCGTGCAGATCAAGATGTTGAATCTGCCGATCGACTATCTTGAGACTTACCGCGATCGAATTCAGGCGGTAACGGTGGAGGACATTGAGCGTGTTGCGGAGAAGTATGTCAAACCGGATGAAGCGGCGTTGATCGTCGTTGGTGACGGCGCGCAAGTGATGGAGCAGATCAGGCCGTATTCGGAAGATATCGAAGTCTACAACACGTCCGGGAAGCGAAAATCCACCGAGGCGTCAGCACCGGTTGATCCGGTGGGCACGTGGTCAATCGAGATCGAAACGCCGCTCGGTCAAGACATTCCGGCAACGGTGACGGTAGAACGCGCCGGTTCGGAGTACACCGCGGCGATCCACTCGGAAATGGGTGACGCGGATCTCGGAGCGATCGAGATCACCAATAACTCGTTCACGAAAACCAGTTCTTTGGAGATCGACGGGCACGCCGTAGAAGCTCAGGTGTTTGCGCGGTTTGAAGGCGAGCAGGTCGAAGGAACGTTGAGGCTCGCAAACTCCCCCGAGCTTCCGTTCAGTGGCAATAAAGATCAATAGGTCGTGGGCGCCTCCTTGGAGTGCGGCGGCCTGGCGCCGCTTTGGCCTCGAGCGCGCATCATCGATACCAAAGCGGCGCCAGGCCGCCGCACTCCAACACTCCAAGGAGGCGTCCGAAAAATAAAAGCGCCCGGCATGGCCGACATGCCGGGCGAATCACAGGAGGAACCGAGTGTTATGGTCGTCACTATTCTTGCAACGATCCGTTAACCTCGTTCATTCAGATGTTCTTTAGCTCCTCACCGTTGCTCGCAGCCTAATCGCGCCGGTCATACCGCAACGCAATCCCACCGCCGCCAACTGCCCAACCGATTTTTTTGTTGAAATTGAGCGAGTAAAGGTTTTGCTTCGTTGTCGATTCTTGTCGCACCCAAGTCTTGCCTTCGTCACTGCTCCTGAGAATCGTACCCGATCGGCCGATCACCCAACCTTCATCATCGTTTACAAACTGAATGCTCAACAACGTGACATTCACGCCCGTCGGAATCACTGTCCACGAGTCGCCGCCGTTCGTGGTGCGCAAGAGCGTTCCGCGCTCCCCGACGACCCAGCCATTGTTGTCGTCGCGAAAATCGACGTGATAGAGCGTGCCGCTAATGCCGACGTTCTGCTTGACCCAGCTCGCGCCGGCATCGCGCGTGAAAAGAACCGTCCCCGCGTCGCCTACAATCCAACCGCGTTTGTCACTCACGAAATCGATGTGAATCAACTCGACGCGACTGGGCGCACGCTGCCGGCGCCACGTCTCGCCGCCGTCGTCCGTGTAAACAAGGATGCTGTCGATCACGGTCTCGCGCTTGCTGATCGACCCGACGACCCAGCCCTTCTTCTTGCTCGAAAACCGCACGCTGTACAACTCGACATCCGCGCCCTGAAACTCTTCCGGTGCAAAGATTCGCGACTGCGTCCACCTCGTGCCATCGCGAGTGACAAAAATCGAATTGCCGGCGAGCAAAAAGCCTGCTTCCTTGTCACGAAAGTAGATGTCGTTGATGCCCGCTTTCGTGCCGACGCTCTGACGTACCCACGAGGCGCCGCCGTCTTCCGTGTGGCTCAGGTAACCGCCGTCACCGCCGACCCAGCCGCGTTTGCTGTCGAGAAAATAGACCGTGTTGAGATCGTTTCCGCCGGTGTTGAGCGTGACGGGCACCCAGCCCTGCGCGCGTGCTGAGCCAGCCAGAGTCAGGAACACAACAAGGGCAGCAGAAAAGCGTGTTAGCTTCAGAGTTCTGGTACTCATACTGATTTTGTTTCAGTTTTGTACCTTAGATAGTGCCCTAATTTCAACTCTGCGTAATCTCTGCGTCCTCTGCGCCTCGGCGGTTTAAGTTCACCGCAGAGACGCAGAGACTACGCGGAGGCTTATTTAGCGTTGACTTTGTAGACGCGCCCTTCAAACACGACAACGACACGCTCACCTAACGAGAAGTAACTTCCCAGCTTCGGGTGCTGTTTTAGCAACGCGAAATACTCGTCGCTGCCAAACACTAGCGCCGTCTCCGGCAACTTCGATTCCACCTTGAACTCCGAATCAGTCCACACATCGTCGATCAGATAGAAAGTCTTGCCTTCAACTCGCCGCACCGCATCCGTGCGGACTTCTTCTTTCAACTGAAGCCGTTCCTGCTGGTCACGTTGCATCTTGCTTTGCTGCACCGCGATTGCACCCGTTGTAGCTTGCGGGACCACTTTCGGAGACGAAGCTGGACTGGGGCCGTTCAGGAACCCGCCCGGAACTCCGCGGCGCGGCGGCGCCTCCATGTGCACCGAACTATTCAGTGACGTCAACGCCTTCGCGTCTTCCAAAGCCAGGTACGACGTGTACGGTGTGACGATTCCATAGCGCGTTCCCAGATCAACGATCTCGTCACGCAACTCTTTCTGCTCGCCATTCGAGCGCACTTGCTCCATCAGCCAACCGACACGACGCGTCGCCCACAACCGTGGCAGGTAATCATTCGCATCGGTGCGCAGCGGGAAGCTCAGGTTCGAGTAAGTGTAAGTGCGTGTTGAGCCGCCTGCTTTGCCACTGAGTTTCAAATGCACTGAGCCGAGATCTGACTCGTTGGTGTAACGCCCGATCAGTGTCACTTGCGATCCGCGAAACGCGTCGGGAATGTTGCGCGGGTAAATCAGATCTGTTTGTGCTCCGCCCATGTCGAGTTGTAGATCGGTGAGCACTGGATAGTTGACCTTCGAAAAGAAGTTCGAGACTTTCACTTCGAGATCTTCTTTCGGTTCGACGTAGTCGGCCACGCCGCCATTCTCGGATGCCAGCTTGTCTAACAACGCGGTGTTCACGTCGTAACCGACACCAAACGTAAACAATCTCACGCCGGGACGGGTCGCTTTGCGCACGTTATCGAGTATCTTCGTGATGTTTGTCTCATCGACTGTCGGCAGACCGTCGGTCATGAATACAAGCATCTTCGGTCGCTCGCGATCTGTTTCGCTGAACTGGCGCAGTGAAGCGAGTAACGACTGGTTGATGTTTGTGCCACCGAGCGGTTTCAGCTTCTTAACGAACGCCTCGCCGCGGGCGCGACCTTTCTCATCAGCAGCGATTAAGCCTGCTTCCATCAGGTGTTCTTCGCCTGCGAACGAGATGATGTTGAAGCGATCCTGTGGGCGCAGAATTCTCACGCCGTAAAGCAGCGCCCCGCGCGCCTTCTCCATCTTTCCTTCCTCAGCCATCGAGCCCGAGGTGTCAACGACGAACACAACGTCCTTCGCCGAGTATTCCTGCTCCGACCAATCGTCTTTCGGAGAAATCATCAGGAGGAAGTAGCCGTGTTTTCCGGGTTCGCGGTGCGTCAGGAGTGTCAGGCCGAAGTCTTCTTTCGAGATCGTGTAGAACAACTGAAAGTCCTGCGGTTCCTTACCGCTCTCGCTTTCGAACGACACGAGCGAGCGCCTGTCGGTGCTGCGCTTCACGTCGATGGCATGTGTGGGTGAGTAGACGTTGCGCAGCGGATCTTTGCTTTCGACTTCGACTCGTCCCGCGACCGAGCCGATCTGAGTTAACTGGCGGCCGGTGCCGAGCGGGTAGCGATACGAAACCGTGCCGCCTTCAGCGCGCACGACCTGCGTGTAAGTTATCTCGAGCTTCTTGTCCGAGTGCGGCAGGATCGGAAAGATGCTGGCCTGGAAGAGATCCTTGCCGGCGTATTCGAGCAGTCCCGGATCGCGTTGGCGTCGGACGATCTCGTCGTAGATGCGGCGCGCTTCTTCGCGCGACCTGACCTCGCCAACGAGCCGGCGGTCGCCGTCCCAGATCGCAAACTCAGCTATCGACGCCGACTCGGGGATCGGGAACAGGTACGTGCCTTCGAGTGTCGCGCCGGTGTCGTTTCGGAAGACCTGTTCGACGTGCGTGGTAGCGACTTGCGAGCTGATCTTCGTATCGATTTTGATCGACTTGATGGGGAGTGCGCGTGGGAGCGGGATTGGACGCGGCTCAGGGCCGGGGCAGCGCCGGCACGGGCCGGGAACGATGACTCCCTGCGCGCCTGCGATCGTGGCGAAAGCGCAGAGGATGGAAAACGTCAACAAAACCCGCGTGATTGTTTGAGTTCGCATACAAGATTCTCCGAGAAAATTAACATCGCTGTGAGGTAGAACGGCGCGCGGCAGTCGATCTTGCGCAATCGAGAGACAGTTGTAGACAGGATTTTCATGATTTTTGCAGGATTAACAAGATCTTGTTCATCCTGAAAAATCTTGTAAATCTTGTGAAACCGACTTAGTACAGCTCCCTCAACCGACGGTTAAACATCAGTACGCTAATCCCGACCATCGTCACCACAAGTCCACCGACAGCGAGCGTGCGCTGCGGGCCGTAGTGGTTCGAGGCGGTGCCCGCGAGGAGTGTTCCGATCGGCATCGTGCCGATAAACGAGAGCATAAACATGCTCATCACGCGTCCACGCATCTCATCAGTGACGAGCTTTTGTAGCAGAGTGTTAGTGATCGCGATCGAGCACACCAGCGCAAAGCCGAGTCCGAATAGAAATATCAGCGACCACATCAAATGTGAAGACAGCGCGAAGCCCGTGATACATATCCCAAACAGGATCGCACCGCCGAGAACAAACCAGCCTTTCCGTCTGAAATCCCCCAAATACGCGACCAGCAACGCCCCGCAAAACGCACCGCCGCCAGCCGTTCCCATCATCAACGCGAGGCCTGTTTCGCCAAGATGAAAAATGTCGCGCGCATAGATCGGCACGAGACTGAAGTAAGGCGCGCCAAAGAAGCTGTTCACCGCCGCTAGTAACAACAACGACGACACTCGCGGCCTGTTCCGCACATAGCTGAGCCCCTCAACAACGTCGCGCCAGATCGCGCGTCGTTTCTCGGAAGGCTCTACTGCATTCGCACGTCGCTCCATTCGCACCATCCAAAGCGCCGCCACTACTGCAATGAACGACAGTCCATTCGCAAAGAAACAGCCAGCCAGACCAAACACTCGAAACGCGACACCGGCCAGCGCTGGTCCAACCACGCGCGATAGTTGAAACTGCGTCGAGTTCAACGCGATCGCATTCGCGAGGTCTTCACGGCCGACGAGATCGTACGTCAGCGCCAGGTACGAAGGACTCGCGAGCGACATACAACAACCAGTCACAAACGAGAAACCCAACACCATCCAACGATTCACGACCGACGTCGCCACGAGCGCCGCAAGTGCAAGAGCTGCGAGTCCGGCTATGACCTGCGTGTACAGGAGCAGTCGTCGTCGATCGATTCGATCGGCGAAGACGCCGCCGACGAGTGTGAGAACAAAACCGGGCGCGGTCGCCATGAACGCATCGAGTCCGAGCCAGAACGGCGAGTTGGTCAACTGCAGCACGAGCCATCCCTGCGCCACCGCCTGCATCCACGTGCCGACATTCGAGAGAAACGCACCAATCCAGAAGAGCCGGTAGTTACGATGGGAAAGCGCGCGGAACATTCCGCGGCGGGCTGAAGTCTTCACTTTTGTGTTCTTTGTGCCCTCGTGTGGCGCAACGGAAGACCGGTGCCGCCGCGGCGTTCGGTGATGATCTCGGCAAGGATGGCGAGCGCGACTTCTTCCGGGCTGACGGCGCCGATGTCGAGGCCGATGGGTGCGTGAATCTTGCTGAGTTGTTCTTCCGGCATTCCTGCTTCGCGCAGGCGATCGATAACGATCGACGTGCGGCGCTTGCTTCCGATCAAACCAACGTAATCAGGATTTGACTGCACAGCGGCGTGCATGCACTGCTCGTCTTCATTGTGACCTCGCGTCACGACAGCAACCGAAACACCGCGACCATTTCCGATCACCTCACGCACGGCGGAGCTCCAATCATCAGCGGCAAGCAGCTCGATCTGTGCTTCAGGAAAGCGCTCGCGTTTCAGAAACTCCGCACGGTCGTCGATCAGGGTCGTGTGATAGCCGGTGAAAGCCGCGAGTCGCGCAAGGGATGCGCCGACGTGTCCGGCACCGCAAACGACGAGACGCGGCGCGGGTTGTAGTCGTTCAAAGAGCAGCGACGTGTCATCGACACTGAACATGCGCGTTTCTTCACGTGAAGCGAGGAAGTGCGCTGCCTCTTTGATAACAAACGTATCGAGTGCGGCGTCGCCGAGACTGCCAGTCGTGGCGCCGTTCTCGTGCACGAGCAACTTTGCGCCAATCGATCCTGGGCCACTCACGGTCGTCACCAGCAACGCGATCTCGCCGCGCTCCAGTATTTGCTCAATCACCTTCGTAACAGAAGATGGTTGATTGTTCGGCGCACGAGCCATAGTGGTCCAATAAGAAGATAAACGGGGTTCCTGAAGAAGGCGGGTTGATTTCCTTCGATCGCGTGTCCGGCAAACTGCAATATCCAGCCGGCGATGAACAGCGCGAGCGCCCAGCGCCAGTTGAAAAACAAGAGCGGCAAAGAGATGACGATCAGCGGGATGCCGATGCTGTGTGACAGACGGTTCAGCGGATGCTGGTGTTTGGCTTTGTAGTTAGCGAGGAAGTCTTGTGACATTGATGTTTCGAATAAGACCTTTGACAGGATTACAGGATTTTCAGAATTTACAGGAAAATCCTGTACATCTGGCAAATCCTGTAATCCTGTCCAAAGCGTCGCTAATTTCCTAATACCTCAACAAAAATATCCATCGTGCCGCCGCAGACCATGCCCTCTTCACTCGCCTCGTCAGCGGTGAGTGAAAAGTGATGGAGCCGCGATTCGCCCGACCGCAAAGCTGCTTTTGCCTCCGCCCAGACCTCCGCTTCGATGCAGCCGCCGCCCACAGTTCCCGCGACCTCGCCGTTCTGAAAGAAAAGCATTTTCGCACCACGCTGCTGCGGAGTCGAGCCACGTGTATGCGCGACAGTAGCGACGACGACACGCTCGCCGCGGTCGTTGGCTTCATTGATTAATCGATACAACTCACGTTGCGGAATGGTGGACATGGAACTTTGTGCTTCGTCGTTCGTGTTTGTTGTGGAGAGTCTACGTCACTGCGATTAAAGTACAAAGTACCGCGCCGGGCGTCTCCTTGGAGTGCGGCGGCCTGGCGCCGCTTTGGTCTTTGATCAGGCCTCATCGATAACAAAGCGGCGCCAGGCCGCCGCACTCCAAGGAGGCGCCACTTTACTCTTGCGGCAAATTACTTTGTATTGTAAAGTCTCCGCACGTTCTTAGTCAGACAGGAGGCGGCAAGATGGAAGAAGAGCGGCAAGACCTGCCCGCACGGCCGTACCACCCAGGACCCAACCGGTTCGCCTTTTTCGCAGGGGTGATAATGCCCACCCTCTCGATCACGCTCGAAGCCACCACGCACATCTGCGCTGAGGTGTTCTTCGATCCAATACCGACGATCTGGCATCTCCTGCTCGTCATCTTCGTACCACTCGCACAGCTTCAGGTCTGGTTTGCCATTCGCAGGCAAGCGGCCGACCGTCTTGCCCTCGCGGGCTTTCTTAACGCTCTGGTGATCGGGATCTCGATCTTCTACTCGATTGTTTACATACCGCTCCTGCCACTCTCGATGCTGGCGCTTCTGTTTGGGCTCGGTCTTTTGCCGCTCGCTCCGTACCTGTCGCTGATCGCCAGTTTGATAATGCGTTATCAACTGAGACGAGTCGCGGCGACAACTTCGCGCCGCACCTTTGCACTGAGGCCAATCGGACTACTCGCCGGTTTGGCGTTGACCACCACCGTCGTTGGCATCGTTGAGCTACCATCCACGTTAACGACGATCGGATTGCAGATGGCGACGGCAGCTACGCCAGAAAAGCGCGACGAAGGAATTCGCTTTTTACGTAAATACGGCAGCAAAGACGCATTGCTGCGGAGCTGCTACAGCCGCACCGGATGGGCCACGAATCTGATCGGCTCCGCGTTCTCGATCCACAATCCGGTGACGCCCGACGAAGCTCAAAGGATCTATTACCGCGTGACTGGCGAAACGATCGACACGTCGATTCCACCAGAGCGTGTCGGGGTTAATCTCATGACGCCAGACACTCTCGACTTCGATAACAATCAAGGTGGAACACGGGTCGGTGGCGGCAAGTTGCAAGGGCTCTCACTCTCTAGCTCAAGGATCAACGGGACGGTTGATGCCGATGGCGGCGTGGGTTACATGGAGTGGACGCTCGTCTTCCAAAACGATTCTGACGTGCAACGAGAGGCGCGCGCAGAAGTGCAACTGCCGCCGGGCGGTGTCGTGTCGCGCCTGACCTTGTGGGTAAACGGCGAGGAGCGCGAAGCAGCGTTTGCCGGACGCAGCCAGGTCAGACAAGCTTATCAACAAGTCGCCATTCGCCAGCGACGCGATCCCGTGCTCGTCACGAAAGCCGGGCGCGATCGGGTCCTGGTCCAATGTTTTCCTGTCCCACCCAACAAAGGCGAGATGAAAATCCGCTTTGGCATCACGGTGCCGCTCGTGTTGTATGACGAGACGCACGCAAAGCTGTTGCTGCCACACTTCGTTTATCAAAACTTCAGTATTCCTGACAGTGTCGAGCACGCAGTCTGGATTGAGGGCAAGACTACGATGTGGCCCTACAACGGCGCGCTTACGTCCAGCCGCCAAGGTGACGTGTTCATTGTGAACGGCAGCATGAACGACTACTGGCTATCCGAGAGGGGCTCTGCCATCGCGTTGGGCCGTTCCGGCGCGAAAGAGATGTGGAGCAAAGATCCGTTCAATCCGGGGTTTGCTGTCACGCAGTCTGTTGTGCAGCACACACCGGCCAACGTGCGACGCATCGTTCTCGTCGTCGACACCTCCGAAACGATGCAGAATTACATTCCAGACATCGGGCGTGCGCTCGGATCTCTGCCTTACGGCTTCGATGTCAAACTCGTGTTAGCCAACGAACTCCATCGTGAAAGCGTGCAGTTGTCGGATCTGTATGGCGAAGATGGAAGCGCCATCGCGGGGGAATTGAACCGCGTCACGATTGGCGGCGGTGCAGACAATGCCCCGGCGCTCCTGAAAGGCTGGGCGATTGCCGCACAAAAGCCTGGCAACAACGCGATCGTCTGGATTCATGGTCCACAACGTCTGCTGCTTAGCCCAGTCAATGAGCTGAAGTCTCAATGGGAACGCCCGTATGGACCCACGCTCTATTCCGTGCAAACAAGAAGCGGCTCCGATGAAATCGAGAAGCAGCTCGATGGGATTAAAGAAGTTAAGTTTGTTGCGCGGACCGCTACGTTACAACACGACCTCGAAAATCTTTTCGGACAACTTACTGGGCGCGTGCCGGCATTCGAATACGTGAGATCCAGCAAGAAGCTGGACCAGCGCCTGGAGCAGTTTGGAGGAGTTCAGACCTCGGATCACCTCGCGCGACTGTGGGCCAACGACGAAGTCGGACGACTCGTGGCTCAGCCGGAGACGGCGTTCACGGTTGAAGCGACGAAGTTCGCCGCCCGTTATCAACTCGTGACGCCGGTGACTGGCGCCGTTGTGCTCGAGACGGCGGAGCAGTATCGCGCTAACGGTCTGGAACCGGTTAATCCGGGGACTGTACCGACGATTCCGGAGCCGGAGATGGTTGCGTTGTTGATAATCGCGGGCGCTTTCATGATCTGGCTGACGTACATGAAGTATCGGAAATCGGGTCGAGGTACTTGCACCGTATAACTTAATTGTAGGGGTGGCCCTCTGTGGCCACCCCTGAGTGGAATTTACACAGGGGTGGCCACAGAGGGCCACCCGTACAAAAGTTTGAAGCGGCTCGTATTAATCATTGGCTTACAGGTGCTTGCGTTCTGGGACGTGTGGCACTGGTACGTCTCGCGCGCGGTGTATTCGTGGGACCAGCCTTGGGGCGTGCTCGCACTCATTGCTGCCGTCATGTTTTTAGTGGCGTCGCGTAAGCCCTGGCCACAAACGGAGCGCTCGCTCTTGCTGCCAACTTTGCTCTTGATCTTCTACGCAGCGACTTACCTGCCGTTTGCACCACTCGCACGAGCCACAGTCGCGTTCACTGCTTTAGCTGTCACGACGAGCTCGCTGCGTTTCGGAAAGTCTTTCCATCCGGGCTTGTTTGGTCTGTTCTATCTCTCGCTGCCGACCCTCCCAACGTTGCAATTCTTCGGCGGATATCCGTTGCGCGTCGTAGTCGCGGAGCTAACGGCGCCGATCCTGCGCCTGAGCGGCTTTGCAGTGGTGCCGGAAGGGACGTGTTTGAACTGGGCCGGACAGATGATCTGGATCGACGCGCCGTGCAGCGGGATCAAGATGCTTTGGGTCGGACTGTTCTTAACGTTTGTAGTGTTATGTCTGTATGAATTGCCGTTGCTGAAGACGCTGCTGGTGCTACCGCTCGCGGGTGTTGTGATCATGATCGCGAACGTCTTTCGCGCAGTGGCGTTGTTTTATCTCGAGGCTGGTGTGTTGAGACTACCTTCGTGGGGCCATGAATACGCGGGCGTGATTGCGTTTGTGTTGGAAGCTGCGGGAATCATCGCAATCGTGTTGATGATAAGAAGAAGGAGTGTATGCGACGTAGCTACTATCTGATCGCGTGTGCGATAGCGGCGCTGATGCCGTTTGTGTCTGCGCGTTTCGAAACTCCGGCGACCGGCGCGGCTGTCGTGACGTTTCCCGGCTGGCCCAGCACGTTTGCAGGCCGGACGTTGACGCCGTTGCCTCTCAGCGAGATGGAGACAAAGTTTGCTACTGGATTTCCGGGCCGGATTGCTCGCTTCAGCGACAGTGAACGCGAAATCATCATTCGCTGGGTGACTGAAGCGACGCGCATGATGCATCCGGCGTCTGACTGTTTCCAGGGTCTCGGCTACTCGGTGAAGCCGCTAGCCGCGCATCGCGATCAGACTGGCTCGTTGTGGACCAGCTTTGCGGCGACGAAAGGTGATGAGCGTTTGCTCGTGTACGAGAGAATCAATTCCGATGCTGGTGAGACGTGGACGGACGTCTCGGCGTGGTACTGGTCGGCATTGCGTCAGCGCGGCAGAGGCTCTTGGTGGGCGATCACAGTGGCTGAAAAACAGCACTGAGATCTATTATGTGCCACCATGAAAAAACTTGTTTCCGTCACGCTCTTACTTTTGCTCGCGACCGCTGTTTCCGCGCAAACCGCGCCCGACGCCGCCGAGCTTACGAAACTCCTGAACGACTTTCTCGCCGGTGCCTCACGCAACGACGCCGCCATTCACGAACGCTTCTGGGCCGACGATTTGATCTACACGCGTTCCGCCGGTCGTCGCGTGGACAAAGCCGAAGTGATGAATAGCGTGCGCACTGCTCCCGCGCCGAAACCCACTGATCCCAAGACGATCTACACCGCCGAGGACATTCGCATTCAACAGTACGGCGATACCGCAGTCGTCGCGTTTCGACTCGTCGCCACGACCGAGGACGGCGGCGCGAAGCACGTCGCGAATCTGCTCAACAGCGGCACGTTCGTCAAACGCAACGGCAAGTGGCAGGTAGTGAACTGGCAGTCGACACGCATGCCGCTCACTGAAGCGGAGAGCAAGACTGAAGTCACAGCAGCCGCCGCCGCGCTTCACGATGCGATACTTTCAGCGAACATCGACAAACTCACCGCGCTGACCGATGAGACCTTCGTCTCGACACACGGCTCCGTACAATCGACACGTCAACAATTGTTCGACGATCTGCGAGCGAAGAAAGTGAAGTACGTAAAGCCCGATCCGGCTAAGGCGAGTATTTCAGTCTACGGCGACACAGCAATCGTGCGCGGCGATTCTTACACGTTGGTCTTCATCAACCAACTGGGCGTCTGGCGCGCCGTCTCACTGCACACAAATATTTAGCCGCGGATTTACACAGATAAACGCGGATCAGAAGAATGGTTCTGTCTGATCCGCGTTCATCCGCGTAAATCCGCGGCTAAATTCTACGGCTTTCGCGGCGGCCTCGGTGTCTCAACCGGCTGCGCATCCATCTGCGCGCGGCGCTGCTCGAGTTTCGCTCGCAGGTTGTCGACTTCCAGGTCCGCATTCGCGACCGCGACTTCCAATCGCGATCGACTGGTCTCCGCGAGCTTCAACTGCGCCTGTACTCTCCCTCGCTCACTCTCGAGCTGCTTCCTGCGCGTTTCGCGAGCTACTTCCGGACGAGTGCTTCCATAACCCGCCGTAGACGCCTCGATGTTCTCCGGCCGCAACGCAAACTCGATCTGCTCGAGCCGCGCTTCGAAGTCGGCAATCTTCGCCTGAACGTCCATCAACTGCCCACGCAACTGCTCCGCACGCTGTTCAGCACGAGTCAGTCGCTCCATGTCGAGCTGGTAGCGATCATCCTCCTGCATTGAAGTCAGTTTGTCGTTCAGCCTATTAACCTGGTTCGCGAGGTTTTTGATCGTCGACTGTGTCTCTTCCTCTTCGGTGGGAGCCGGAGCAGTGACTTTCGGCTTCCAGCCCTGGAGCGGTTCCGAAGGTGTCTCCTTCGTGGCTCCCTCGGCGGTGCTGATGATCTTCACATCGCCGGTGCTGGTCTCAGCAGGAGTCTTAGTGGCGTCCGGAGGCGCAATCGTCGGGTTTGTAATGACTGGTTTGGGCGCGGCAGGCGCTGTCCGGCGAGCACGCCGTTTTCGCCGCGTTTGCGCGTCGCCTTCAACAAGGCAGAAGCTAACTACCAGACACGCGGCGATGAGGAATTTGACGTAGTTGCGAATCCCAACAGGCATTGTGGTGCTCCTTTTCTACCAGCCCCTAAGATACTCCCGCTATGCAGATGCCATCAAGCTCGGGCCAGATGCTTCAAGGCTTCCACGTCAGGTTCCTGCGCTTGTTCCACAAATCCGCTAGGGGCGGCGCGCCACCACGTGGCCGCCCCAGCGCGGAAACACTAAAACGGTTGTACTTTGAAACTAATATTCGCTGCCGGAGCAGCGTTTGTGAGCGCCTCGACGCGAATGAGTTGCGCGCCTGCTTCGGCATACTCGCGCACGTTCGCGGGCGTGATCTTCCCGGCACACTCGATCGTGACCGTGCTCGACAACTCGCGCGCCGCCGTCGCGAGGCTCGCAAACTCTTTTGAGTCGAGGTCTTCGATCATGATCACATCTGCGCCAGCGTTAATCGCTTCGCGTACATCGTTTTCGCTTGAGACTTGCACAGCCACTTTATGCAGGTAGCCGAGCTTCTCTTTCGCACTCTTCACTGCACCCGCTACGCCACCGAGTATCGAAATGTGATTGGACGTCACCACCACGCCGTCGTCCAAGCCAAACCTGCTGTTGTAACCCCCACCGAGCTCGACAGCGTATCGTTCGAGCGGGCGCAGGCCTGGAGTCGTAGCACGCGTGTCAATGATCTGAGCGTCCGTGCCGTCGACTGCTTTCACGTACTCGTTCGTGAGCGTTGCGATACCCGACAGGTGCTGTAAAAGATTGAGCGCAACACGCTCGGCAGAAATCAGCACATCAGCAAACCCGACCATTCGCGCGATCACTTTCCCTGCTTCGACCGCCTCTCCGTCGGAAACAAACGCCTCGAGCTGCTGCTGCGAATCGAGTGTCAAAAACACTTCCTCCGCGGCTTCGAGACCTGCGACGATCATGTTCTCGCCGGCTACGAACCGCGCGCGCGCACGCGTGTTGCGCGCGATGATCGACTGCGTGGTGATGTCGCCGCGTCCGAGATCTTCGCGCAGGAAGAGATTGATTTGTGAGTAGAGCGCGCCTTCGTCGATCCAGTTCATTGGAGGTTCTCGACTGTCTGCTGGAGTTGAGACGACTGTTGAGCGATGGCGGCGATGCGCTCGCGCACTTCATTCACACGCTCGGCTGGCGCTCGCGACACGAAGTTTGGATTGCTGAGTTGTGCTTCCAGCTTCGCAGCTTCGGCTTGCAGCTTCTCTTGTTCACGCTGCAAACGACGGCGCTCCTGTTCGAAATCGATCAAGCCTTCGAGCGGCACTGCCACTTCCGCTCCACCACCGGTCAACACCGCACGCGCCGAAGCTTTCGGCGCTTCGAGTCGCTCCAGAACACTTATTTTAGAAGCGCGAACGAGACGAGAGACCTGATCTCGCGCCGCTGAGAAAATACGACGCAAATTCTCGTCGGGTGAGCCGACAACGATCGGAATCCGCTCCGCCGGTTTGATGTTCATCTCGGAACGAATGTTTCGCACGCGCGAGACCAACTCGATAATGGCCTGCATCTCCGATTCTGCCGCTTCGTCGATCAGGCTTGCCGCGCCTTCGGGATAGGCGGCGAGCATCACTGTCGGCTCAGCGCCTTGATACGCGGGATGCAAACGCTTATCGCCCGGCAGACGCTGCCAAAGCTCCTCGGTGATATAAGGCATGAATGGGTGCAACAACCGCAGCGCTTGTTCGAGCACGGTCAACAATCGCGTGCGCGCTTCGGTACGTGCGGCGCTCGGCTCTTCCGCGGTCACATCGGCTTTTGCAAGCTCGATGTACCAGTCGCAGAAATCGTCCCAGAAGAAGTGATACAGAGTCTGCACTGCGCCGTGAAACTCGTAAGCGTTGATCGCTGCGTTGAGATCGCGCGCCGTTTTGTTTAGCCGCGACACGATCCAGCGATCGGGAAGCGCCGCGCTCTGCTCGAGTATCTCCGGTTTGACTTCCGCGCCTTCAGAGTTGAGCAAACAGAACCGCGCTGCGTTCCAGATCTTGTTGGCGAAGTTTCGATACGACTCCACCTGCTTCTCGTTCCAACGAATGTCTGTGCTGCCGACCTGCGCGAGTGTGAGACGCGTCGCATCGACGCCGAACTTATCGAACACGTCGACTGGATCGACACCGTTCATCTTCGTCTTCGACATGCGTTGGCCCTGCGCGTCGAGGATCGTTCCCGTGATGAAGACGTCCTGGAACGGTTCCTTGCCGATAAACTTCATGCCCATCATCACCATGCGCGAAACCCACAGGAAGATGATGTCGCGTGCTGTCACGAGCACCGAGGTCGGGTAAAAAGTTCTGAGGTCGTCAGTGTCGGCAGGCCAACCGAGCGTCGAGAACGGCCAGAGCGCGGACGAGAACCACGTGTCGAGCACGTCCGGATCCTGCGTGAGCTCGCTCGTGCCGGCTTTTTCGCGTGCCTCTTCTTCAGACCTTGCAACGATGGTTTCGCCGCTCGGCGTGTACCAGGCGGGAATCTGGTGGCCCCACCAGAGCTGTCGCGAGATGGTCCAGTCGCGCAGGTTTTCGAGCCAGTCAGTGTAGACTTTTTTGTAAGGAGTTTCGGGAACGAACCTTGGTTTGTCTTCGCGCGACATCAGATCGAGCGCCAGATCACGCAGCTGGTCCATCTTCATGAACCACTGCGTGGAGATCAGAGGCTCGATCACCGTCTTGCAACGCTCGCACTTGGAGATCGAAAAGTCGTAGTCGACCACTTTGTCCAGCAGTCCGAGTGCGGCGAAATCATCGACAACTTTATCGCGCGCTTTGTAACGATCTAGTCCGAGGAAGTCTGCGCCCGCGCCGGCAGTCATCTTCGCATGACTGTCGATCACGATCACCTGTGGCAGGTTATGACGCAGACCCATCTCGTAGTCGTTTGGATCGTGTGCGGGAGTGATCTTCACCGCGCCGGTACCAAACTCCGGATCGACGTACTCGTCGGCAATGATCGGAATCTCGCGGCCGGTGAGTGGCAGCATGATCGTCTGGCCCAGGAGTTCGCGGTAACGATCGTCTTTCGGATTAACGGCGACGGCGGTATCGCCGAGCATCGTTTCGGGCCGCGTCGTAGCGACAGTCACACGCTCGTCGCTGTTCTTGATCGGATACTGGAGGTAATAGAGTTTTCCGGCTTGCGGCTGCTTTTCAACTTCGAGATCGGAAAGCACGGTCTGGTCCTGCGGGCACCAGTTAACGATGCGGTTGCCGCGATAGATCCAGCCCTCGTCATACAGTCGCACGAACACTTCGCGTACGACGCGCGAAAGGTCCTCGTCCATTGTAAACTTGTCGCGCGACCAGTCGACCGACGCGCCTTCGCGACGCATCTGCACGGTGATCTGTCCGCCCGATTCGCGCTTCCACTGCCAAACACGTTCGACAAACTTCTCGCGTCCCAGATCGTGGCGCGTCTTCCCTTCCCTCTTCAGCGCGCGCGAGACCATGAGCTGTGTGGAGATACCGGCGTGGTCCATCCCGGGCAGCCACAGGGTGCGATAACCACACATGCGCTTGTGCCGCGTCATGACGTCCATGATCGTGTGCTGTAGCGCGTGGCCCATGTGCAGCGAGCCCGTAACGTTGGGCGGCGGGATAACTATACTGAACACCGGCGCGCCCGGATCTTTATTGATTTCCGGCGCAAAAAACCCATTCCTCTCCCACCGTTCGTAGTGGTGCTGCTCTGCCTGTTTGGGGTCGTACTGTTTAGCGATCTCCATGCGTAACTCTGTTGCTGTTTGGTTGAAAACGAAAAACCACAGTCTACGCTAGTGAGTGCGGAAAGTTCAAAAATGGACGGTCAGCCAAACTTGGAAATCTATTTGAGTTTTGTATTTGCGAATTTCACTGCTATCTTATTCACATGCCTCACAAGAAAGACCTCACTCCTACGAGTGTTGACGTTCCCGTTCAATTCATCGAGCGCAGGATCTATTTGATTCGTGGCCATAAAGTCATGATCGATGTCGATCTGGCTGACCTATACGGGGTGCCCACGAAGGCTCTGAATCAGCAAGTTCAACGTAATCGTAAACGGTTTCCGGAGGACTTTATGTTCCAACTCACCAAGGAAGAGGCGGTAAACTTGAGGTCGCAATTTGCGACCTCAAGTTTACAGCACGGCGGCCGACGCTCCCCTCCCTACGCATTTACGGAACCCGGTGTCGCGATGTTGTCGAGCGTACTCAGCAGCGAGCGGGCCATCGAGGTAAACATCACGATCATGCGAGCCTTCATCAGGCTCCGTCAGATGTTGGAGTCGAATGAAGAGCTTAATAGGAAGTTCGCAGCGGTGATTCGAAAACTTTCGACTCATGACAAGTACTTTAGAGTTGTTTTCGACGAACTGAAGCGATTGACCGAAGAGCCAACTCCGCCTCACAAAACAATCGGATTTAAGACGAATAAATAGGATCTAACGTACCCATAAGAGATCTTGAGGTCACAAATTGTGACCTCAAGATCTAAATCAGCGTTTTTCTTGGGGTTTTTAACGATCTTGAGGTCACAAATTGTGACCTCAAGATCTAAACCCACAATTTTCGGAGGCTTTGGAACGTTTTTTGAAGTCGCAATTTGCGACCTCAAAGACAAAGCAGGTGACCCAAACGAGTCACCTGCTCAGTAAACAAAATTAAAAACTCTTACTTCGCCTGCTTCTCGAGCTGTTCCTTGATCAACAGCTCCGCGAGATCCGGGACGACTTCCCACGCAATCTCACGCACCACTTTGTCCGACATCATCTCAACCACTCGTCGTGCAATGACGTCGATCATCTCTGGGGTGAGTTGGCCGGGAGTGACAGCAGTCGAAGACGCAACAGGAGCAGCGATTGACTCCGGCTCATGTTCAGCAACAATCGGCTCCGGCTCAGGTTCGACCACCGCAACATCCTGCATCGCCGACGCAAACGGAACTTCCTGCGTATCTGCAAACGAAGAGTGAATCTGCGGCTCATAACTCGACTCATAAGCACTCGCCGCAGCCGCCACCGCTTCCTTCACTTCAGGCTCGACGAACGTGCGGACCGGCGCGGCTGCGTAAGCAGGCGCCTCTACCTGACCAGGCTCATCATCGAGATCCAAAACAAAATCGTCATCCTCACTCGCGTGCACAGGCTCAAACTCGCCCAGGTCCAACAACACGTCTGAATCGCTCGCTGAATCGTTGCGCGTGTCAGTTTTCATTGTTTCCTCACGTGGTAACGATTCCGTTTCGGCAACCGGCTGTTCCACCTTATGTTCGTCGGCTATGAACGCTTGTTCCAGCGGCAACGTGTCCGCCGTCGTGACTTCCAACTCGTGCGTGTCCATCAGCTCTTCCGGTTCCGGCTCTTCTTCGATCTTCGGAAGCTCTGCGGTTGGACGCTCTTTCTCGACAGGCGGGCTCGATACGAGCGACCCCACTCTGTCGATCAGTCGTCGAATTGATTGAAATGGTTTGGTCAAGATGTCATCCGCGCCAACTCTGCGCGCCTCCGCTTCGTCGAACGGCTCAAACGAGCCCACGAGCAGCATTACGGGGATGTGTTTCAGCTTCTCGTTTGATTTGACGTATTCGCAGACCTCGTAGCCGTTGCGATCCGGCATAAAGACGTCTGCCAGAACTATATCGGGTTGCACCTCCAGCAGCTGATCAATGGCCTCCTGGCCATTGCTCACAATAACGACTCGCACACCTTCGTCAGCGAACGTAAGGTCGATAACTTTCTGAATGGTGGCCGAATCGTCGGCAAGTAGGAGTTTGCGTCCAGCTAGCAAAGCCAATCCCTTTAGCTGAATTGCACCATCGGCGGGGCGTAGTGCGTATGCACGGATGGCGCGGGCAAGTCGACACGAAGCGGGCCTAGGAAAAAGGCCCGACAGAAAACCTAACACCCGGGGTAAGCGGCAGTCAAGAGTTTGTTTTAGGGCGGCTTTCGGCTACGGGCCGGAGACGACGATGTCGTCTTCGGTGTTGGGTTTGCCGTCGGGGCCGAGCGAGCGGAGGGAGTAGCGGTCCGGCTGGCCTTCGTATTGATAGGGACGGTGCCATGGGTCGACGCGAATCACACGCGGGAGATAGTGCGGGCTGAGGTGATCGATCAGGACTGCTTCGCTGTCCGAAACGACAAACGAGCCACGTTCACGGCGGTAATCGCCGAGGGCTTTGGCGATCGTTGAGAGTTCATCTGTCGCTGCGGAGCGTTTGGCCTGGTCGATCGCCGCCGCTAAACCAGCGACGTTTACCCAGTCGCGATTGCCGCTCTTAAACTCCGCCACATGCCAGCCTGTTGCATCTAGCGCCAGGCGAAAGTCAGCGCGAACAAACGCAACCACGAGCGCCGCCGATTCCGATCCCATCGATAAGCCGAACGGCGAGATCTCCTTGATCCTCACGTCATCCGAAGGCAGTGTGACGCCAAACAAGCTCGCGACGAGGCAGCGCGCGCGCTTCGTCGTCAACTCCGTCGCATACTTACTACGCGCAAACTGCGACGGCGCATCACACTCACCTGACGGCAACTCAGCCCCCGCCGCGCGTGCAATCACTTCCAATCGATCCCAACGGTCCGGCGCGGTTCTGAGCTCGCGCAACTGCCACTGCCCTTCACTTAATCGCAGTCGAAAGACAGTTTGAACCTCGGCATTAACCTCAACACTCTCACCGCTCGATCGAATCGAGTTGATGTGGACAGCAGCACTTGGCAGAGACCACCCGAGCATCGTCTGTAAAACTTTGCGCGCGTTTTTTTCACTAATGTCGTTGAAGTAACTGTAGAGGTGGCCCTCCGTCGCCGCCCGATCGGACTCGACCGCGTTGTCCCTCCGATCGGGCGGCCACAGAGGGCCGCCCCTACAATTGCGCCCGTGAAAAGCGATAGGCGAGACGAAAGCACAAAGAAATACAATCAGAGGTATGCGATGCATCTTAAGAGTCGGCGGTCTTCTTACCAATCAACATCTGCATCATGATCTGTAGCTGCGCCGTCGTGAACGGCTTCGGCAGGAACACAACCGCGCCCGCGGAAAAACTGTCCGACGAAAGCTTCGGATCCTGCTCGGCAGTCATCATCATCACCGGAATCCGTTTCAGCCGCTCTTCCGATTTCATATAGCGCACGAGCTCCGGCCCCGAAATGTGCGGCATGACGACGTCGAGAATCGCAGCGGTGAAATTCGGATCCGCTTGCAGGATCTTGTACGCCTCGCGCCCGTCACGCGCCGTCACTACGGTGTAGTTGTCCTTCTCGAGAATCGTAGCGATGAGACGAAGAATCGCGGGGTCGTCATCGGCAACAAGCATGCGCCGGTTATCAGCGTTCGTAAGGGTGTCGTTATTCTCCATGTGAGTGTGCTTCTCTTTTCAAATTTCCACGGCGCGACAACTCTCGCCAGCCTGCGTGGAAAGCTCCGCAGCAAGCTTGATCGCAGCGACCATACTCGAATGCTCGGCGAGTCCTTTGCCGGCGATGTCGAAAGCGGTGCCGTGGTCCACCGAAGTCCTGATGAAGGGCAATCCCAGCGTTACATTCACGGCCTCGCCAAACGACAAACACTTGACCGGAATCATCGCCTGATCGTGATAACAGGCGACGACGGCGTCAAACTCACCGCGCGAGGCACGCAGAAAAACCGTGTCTGCCGAGTACGGCCCCTGTACATTTATATCATCAATGCGGCGTGAGGCTTCGATCGCAGGCATGATTTCCGACGCTTCTTCCACACCAAACAGCCCGCCTTCAGCTCCGTGCGGATTCAACGCCGCGACCGCAACTCGCGGCCGCTCGATGCCCCAGCGCTGAAGCTCACGATGCGTCAGACTGATCACTTTCACAAGACGATCGCGTTCCACCAGCCGAATCGCTTCTGCAAGTGGAACATGTGTCGACAGCAGCACGATGCGCAGGTTTGCGGCGACAAACGCCATCGCATATTCCTCGGCGCCAGTCAGATGAGCGAGAAACTCCGTGTGACCAGGAAAGCTGTAACCACCGAGAAAGAGCGCGCGCTTGTTAATCGGCGCGGTGGCAATCGCGTCGATACTTCCCGCCGCACACAGCTCGACCGCTGCTTCGATATAACCAGCCGCAGCTTTACCGGCAGCGCCTGACTCAATGCCAGGCTCGATAAAACCGCTGATGTTGTCGAGATGATAAATGACGGGTTCGGAGAAATCTTCGGGAAACGATTCTCCTGTGCGAATGATGTCGTAGCCGGATTGCAGATCAAGTGTGCGTGCCGTGTGGGCCAGCAACTGCGCATCGCCGATGATTACCGGCACGCAAACTCGTCTGATTTCTTCTTCAGCGACAGCTTTGAGAACAACTTCCGGGCCGATACCGGCCGGGTCTCCCATGGTTATGCCGATGCGCGGCAAAACTCGCCTCGGTCGAGGTCCCGAAGTGGTTGAGCTTTGTTCTGAGTGTCGCATTGCTTGTGGCGACGCACTGTTGTCCAGGCGAAGAACTCAGGGCGAGGCTGTTAACAATCGCTATGCGCTGGCACCTTCAACACGCTCGTCAGCCTTGTAGATGTATTTGATGTTCCGCTTGAGCACGAGCAAATTGGGAGCACCCTTTCTGTTGACCTTGAGCGCACCGCGGTCGTACCACTCGATGGTGCCTTCAATCTCTTCGCCATCAAGTAGAACAATCACCATCAGCGTATGCGCGTCGATCTGTTTCTTGTAATAAAAGATCTCCGCGTTGGTTTCGTTGGGAGGCGGAACTCTTTTCTTAACCTGGACCGGTGCATGTTGCTGCGGAGCGCGTGGTTCTCTACCACCTTCACTTGCGGCGCGGGAACTCCCATTCGAACGCTCTCTGGGCTGCGGAATTTCTCGGGCTTTGCCTTTGACTTCCGCGAGTGTGGTTCTGATGAGTTTACGATTCACAATTAATACCTCCAAAAATCTATGACGGGCGATGTCACCCAGTCGAGAACTACCGATGTATAGGACACAGGGCTTTTGATGTTTCAGATCAGTGTCAATGCTCTCGCAGGCTGCGGCCCATCCGAGGAGAGGAACGAACTATACCCGTAATGGAATTTCCTGCAAGGAATGGTTGACATGCTACACAACAAAAGAAGAAAAAGCAAAGGGGAAAAACATGGCGAAATCAAAGATTTAGATGCAAGAAATGATGCAAGCAAAGGGGACAAAAAATTAAACAGGACTACAGGATTTCCATGACTCTGGTTGATCATGAAAGTCCTGTAATCCTGTCAAAAAATGATCTCTCAGTCAGCCTTCTTTCGAATGAAAGTCGGGACGTCGAGATCATCGACACGAGGATTGCCCATCATCGGCCTTGGGAGGTCGTCTGCCGGCCTTGGTACATAACGTGGCGGCGGCGCGGGAATCGCCGTTGTCGCGGCGGCAGACGCTATCGATGTGGCTTCTCTGTCAAAACCTGTCGCAATCACAGTGATCTTCATCTCGTCAGTCAAGTCCTCATCGATCACTGCACCAAAGATAATGTTTGCATCGTCGTCAGCAGACTCACGAATGATCGACGACGCAGCGTTCACTTCAAACAACGTCAGGTCGGGTCCGCCAGTGATATTTATCAAAACACCTTTGGCGCCCTGAATCGTCGCTTCCTCGAGCAGCGGCGACGAGATCGCCTGTTGGGTCGCTTCGATCGCGCGGTTCTCGCCAGTCGCGCGGCCCGCGCCCATCAAAGCCATTCCCATTCCCTGCATGATCGATTTCACGTCGGCGAAGTCGAGATTGATCAGACCCGGCACAGTGATCAGATCACTGATGCCCTGCACTGCCTGGCGCAACACGTCGTCAGCAACTTTGAATGAATCAGCCAGTGACACGCCGCGATCGACTGTGTGCAGCAAGCGCTCGTTCGGGATCGTGATGACTGTGTCGACGCACTCGCGCAACTCTCTTAATCCCTGATCAGCCTGCTGCATGCGACGACGACCTTCAAAGTGAAACGGCTTCGTCACCACAGCGACTGTCAGCGCGTCGAGCTCGGTCGCGAGTGACGCGATGATCGGCGCTGAACCAGTTCCAGTGCCACCGCCGAGACCAGTGGTCACGAACACCATGTCGGCGCCTTCAAGCACTTCGATGATCTTATCCGTATCTTCGAGGGCGGCTTCGCGGCCGACGTTGGGATCCGCACCTGCACCGAGTCCTTTAGTCAAGCGACTGCCGAGTTGAATCTTGATCGGCGCGCGGGAACGCTTGAGCGCCTGGAGGTCAGTATTCGCAACCAGGAACTCGATGCCTTCGATACCGGCTTCGATCATGCGATTCACAGCGTTGCTGCCACCGCCGCCGATACCGATCACTTTTATCCGCGCTCCAGTGAGTGGCGGATCATCATCAATGAAAATATTAATGCCCGTGCCCGGTTGACGAGTGTCCGGTGTCATAGTTAGTTCCTCTCTCCCAAAACGGGATGGCTTCCAGGGCCGCTTCCTTCTATGTTGGGGTTGTTGAGCCACTGGCCTCGATATCTGGCGGACAATATCTTGTGCAACCGGGGCGCAAGCATACAACAACTTGTCAGAAAATACTACCGAATCTATTTTTAAAACGAGATACGAAGTGCGTCAGCTTGCCTGTCGATCCGCGTCGACTAACTCCGGTTCGTATCTCCGCTGCCTGAGTGCGATATGCAAGTAGTGCGAGACCGGCAGCAGCAGTCCATGCCGGACTCTGAATGTCTTCAACCAAACCTCCGAAGCGATCTCGCTCGGGATAACCAATCCGCACTGGCGCATCAAAAACCTGTTCCGCGATCTCGGTCATGCCATGCAGCAATGCACCGCCGCCAGTCAACACGACACCGCTCGAGAGTTGTCTCTCCCAACCAGCGTCTTTGATCTCGTCCGCGACGTGCATCAACACTTCTTCAGCACGAGGCTGAAGGATGTCGCAAAGGATCTGCCGCGAGAGCTGGCGCGGCGGACGTCCACCAACTGACGGCACATCGACGAGCTCACCGCGTTCCATCTCACTCAAAGAGCTACTGCACGCGCAGCCGACTGTCCGCTTGATCTTCTCGGCTTCGGGAATCGGCGTGCGTAGACCGAAAGCGATGTCGTTCGTGAAGTGTGAGCCACCGAGCGGGAAGACAGCCGTGTGCTGAACGGCGCCGCGCTGGTAGATGATCAGACCCGTCGTCTCCGCGCCTACATCGACGAGTGCGGCTCCAAATTCCTTGTCATCTTCAGTTAGCGACGCTTCGGCGGCCGCGAGCTGCTCCAGAACCATATCTGCGACGACGAGTCCCGCGCGGTTCACGGCGTTGATGGCGTTCTGGCGTGCCGTCACTGGACTCGTGACGATGTGTACCTTCACTGCGAGCCGCGCGCCGATCATGCCGACGGGATCATTGATGCCGTCCTGATCGTCGACGATGAATTCCTGCGGCAGTCGATCGACGATCTCGCGTCCGGCGGGAAGCTGAATCGCACACGCTGAATCGATCGCGCGTCGCACGTCTTCAGCGACGATCTCTCGATCACGACCCGAGACAGCGACGATTGCCTGGCCGTTGAAGCCGAGGATGTGCGAGCCCGCGAGATTGATCGTGACTTCTTCGGCTTCGAGTCCACTCATGCGCTCGGCGTCTTCGACCGCTTTCTTGATCGCATCGACTGCGGCATCAGGGTTGACGATCACGCCCTTGCGCAGACCGCGCGCCTCCGCTTCGCCGATGCCGACAACTTCCAGGAGTCCACCTTCACCAGGCTCCCCCGCGATACACGTCACCTTACTTGTCCCGATGTCGAGACCGATCGTGTGCTGTGTACGCTTGGCCATGGTCGGGTTAGTTCAGAGTTCAGCCTTTAGGCTGTTGTTTGGAAGCACAAGCTAAAGCTTGACTCTGAACTATTCGTTCTTCCCTTCTGCAACTGTGTGGCTGCCTGTTACTAATCCGACGATCGCTCGTTTACCCTGCGTGAGATCGATGTAGCTGATCAGTGGTCCACGTGATGTCTGTCGTTGTGCGTCGAGGACGGACAACGCTTTGCTGAGACGTGCGCTTTGATCCTGCGAGCCGAGTCGAACTTCGATCTGTGAATCATCGCCTGCGAGTTGGACACGCACGTCACGTAGATCGAGCAGATTCACTTCGCTCACACGCTCCGAAATCCCCTGCCCACTCCAGTCGCGTTGCAGCTCGAGAAACTTCTTTACTCGATCGCGATTCTCAGCCTGTGCTGCGTTTGAGTTGTCTTCATTCCAGCCGCGCAGGAAGAACGCCGGCATCTGATCCGTCGGTGACATCTCGCCGAGATACACGGCATCGTCATCGACCCAGATGAAGCGTCCCGCTGTCGTACGTACCACCGCCTTCGGCTCGCGTTCCGTGATACGCACGCGAATACCGTCAGGCAGAACACGTGTGACGACCGCAGTACGCACCCAGGGCAAACGCTCGAGATGATTGCTGAGCCCCTGAAGATCCGCCTGCCACACGCCCGTCGCACTTACATCACGCCGAACGAGGTTCTTGATATCGTCAACTGAAGCGCGCGAGGCGCCACGCGTCTCAATCGTTTTTACCTGGAAGAAACTCGCCGACGCAGCCGCGCGATATCCGACAAACGCAATCAGCGCGATGATCGCGACGACGCCAATCCGGAGCGCGAGCGGCACGTAAGTCAACAACGATCGCAGCCGCGCACCGATGCTTTCATTCGCCCCGCGCTTCGCCGGACGCTGGCCCACCGCCGAACGGCCCTTGCCGATACCGCTGCGATTACCTACTTTCTGTGCGATCACTGGCTTACTCCTTTCTATCCACAGATTCCGCAGATTTCACAGATGCATCTTCTGTGTAATCTGTGGACGGCTTTGCTCGCCAGAGCTCAACCTCATACTCCAACTCGATGCCCTGCTCGCGCCGCACGCGCTCACGAATCTCTTCCGCGAGCGCAAGCGCGTCTTCGGCGCGCGCATTCTCACCTTCAGTGACGATGAAGTTCGCGTGCACAGGCGAAACGATCGCACTTCCGCGTCGCTGCCCCTTCATTCCCATCTCGTCGATGATCTTGCCGGTGCCAACCGTGCTCGCTGGCGGGTTCTTGAAGAAGCAACCTGCCGAGCGCGCGCCGTGCGGCTGAGTTGCGAGCCGCTTTCGCTTGACCTCGTCCATGCGCGCTTTGATCTGTTCGGGATCGTCATGTTTCAGACGCAGAGTCGCGCCAAGCAACAACTCACCTTCACGAAAGGACGTGTGACGATAGTTCCACTCAATACTGTCACCAGGAATTTCAACCACCTTGCCCTCGCGAGCCACGCGCACCTTCTCAGTCACTGTTCCGATCTCGTGTCCGTAGGCGCCGGCGTTCATCCAGAGCGCACCACCGACCGTGCCGGGAATGCCGCCAAGCCCCTCGATCCCTGTCAGCCCTGCCCGAGCGACGTCGATGCAGAGTCGCGGCAGCGAGTAGCCAGCACTTACTGAAACGAGCTCGCCGTCGATGTGGACTTCGCCTTTCATGTCGCTCAGATTCAAAACCACGTAATGATGGTCAGCATCGTCTGCAAGTACGTTGCTGCCGGAGCCGAGCGGCCGCCAACCGATGCCTGCCTGGTCCAACTCGTAAACGATCGCGGCGGCTTCCTCCTCCGTCTGCGGTGTGATCACCCAATCGATCGCGCCGCCAACCCGCAGGCTCGTCAAATCAGCGAAACGCTTTCCACGCTCTGCACGCACCCCCAATCGCGCCGCAATTTCCTCTACCAATTCCATACTTCTATCCCTGCTTGTCTGTGGCGCTCAGTGTCTTGTCGCTCAACAACCCGAGCAGCTGCTCGCTCACGCGATTCACAGTTCCCGCGCCGAGCGTCAACACGAGATCGCCAGGCTGAACGTGCACACGCAAAATCGCAGCGGCGTTATCGAGCGGACCGATGTAGTTCACGTCCTTGTGACCGAAACGCTTGATCGCTGCAGTCAGCGTTTCCGAAGTGACGCCTTCAATCGGATCCTCACTCGCAGCGTAAATATCGGTGATGAACAGCACGTCTGCGTTATTGAACGAGCGCGCAAATTCCTGCATCAGATCGTGTGTGCGCGTGTAACGATGCGGCTGAAACAGCACCACGATGCGCCTGCCGCCCGAGCCGAGCTTCGCGGCCGCGAGCGTGGCCCGGATCTCCGTCGGGTGATGTCCGTAGTCGTCAACAACCAGCACACCATCAACCTCACCTTTCGCCTGAAACCTGCGACCCGCTCCCGTGAACTGGTGCAGTCCTTCGACGATCTTTTCAAACGACACTTCCAACTCGAACCCAACCGCAATCGCAGCGAGCGCGTTGTAGACGTTGTGCACCCCCGGCACGCGCAGGATCATCTCGCCCATCACGTCGGTTCCACGCCAGACGGTGAACGACGATCCGAAGTTATTGTCGTGACGGATGCCGTGCGCCGAGACGTCAGCCTGCGCGCTCAAACCGTACGTGAGGCGACGTCGCTCGAGGAGCGGAATGATCGCCTGGACGTTCGGATCGTCAAGACACAAAACTGACGAGCCGTAGAACGGCACCTTGTTCACGAAGTTCGCGAAGCACTCACGCACGTCGTCCATGTCGTGGTAGTAATCCATGTGCTCGCGATCGATGTTGGTCACGACGGCGATTGTCGGCGTGAGCATCAGAAACGATCGATCACTCTCGTCTGCTTCGACGACCATCAAATCGCTCGTGCCGAGGTGAGCGTTTGATCCAAAGGCGCCCACGACACCGCCGACCACCATCGTCGGATCGAGACCCGCGTGGCCCAACACTGTCGCCACCATCGAAGTCGTGGTGGTCTTTCCATGCGAGCCGGCGACGGCGACGGTGTGTGGCTTCAGTCGCATCAGCTCGGCGAGCATCTCGGCACGCGGGATCACGGGGATCGAGCGGCGGTTTGCTTCGATGATCTCCGGGTTGTCATCACGCACGGCAGTCGAGCGCACGACGACGTGCGGGTGTCCGACGTTCTCAGCGTCGTGACCTTCAAAGATCTCAACACCCATCTGCTGCAGGCGATCGGTGACGTTCGAGCGCTTCAGATCGGAGCCCGAGACGCGGAAGCCGAGATTGACGAGCACCTCGGCAATGCCCGACATGCCGATGCCCCCGATACCTACGAAATGGACGTGTTGAATTCGACGAAACATTTGTTAGACAGGATTACCAAGATTTCTTCAGATTTACATGTCAATTATGAATAATCCTGTAATCTTGTTCTACGACTTACTCTTATTACTTAGCTCCTCAATCATATTCACGGCCGCAACCGCCGCATCACCATGCGCTAACTTTCTACTCGCCTCTTCCATGCGATCCAACTCTTCCGGCAATTGCGCGAGCTTCTCAATTTCCGCTGCCAACCTGTCTCCACTCAAGTCCTCTTGCAAGATCATTCGTGAAGCACCTGCGCTTTGTAACGCTTCTGCGTTCTTGCGCTGGTGATCGTCGGCGGCAAACGGAAACGGCACCATGATCGATGCTTTACCCGCGGCGATCAGCTCCGCGGTCGTCGTTGCTCCCGCACGACACAACACGAGATCGGCTTCAGCGAAATCTGCCATCATGTTGTCAATGTAACTGCGAACGTCACCACGCTCGCCCCAACCTGCGGCCTCGTACGCCGTCTTCACCTTCTCAAAATCTGCGGGCCCCGTTTGGTGCTTGATCCGTAGCTCCACCGGCAGTTCTTTCAACTTCGGCAGCGCCGCAATCATCGCCTCGTTGATTGCCCTTGCACCCTGCGATCCGCCAAACACAAGCAAGGAAAACTTTCCCGGCTCACGTCGCTTCGGTAGTATTTCAAAAAACTCTCGTCGCACTGGATTGCCCGTGACTTTCGCTTTACCGCGAAAGTACGGCAGCGCTTGTTCGAACGAAACCGCCGCGCGATCGACGAAACGAGCCAGTACGCGGTTGGTCCAACCCGGCAGCGCGTTCGACTCCATCACGAGCGTCGGGCGTCTCAACAATGCGGCAGTCATGACGACTGGTCCCGAAACATAACCACCAGCACCGACAACCACGTCCGGTTGAAACTGTCGCATCAACCGCCGCGCCGAAATAAAGCTCCGCGGCAGCAATGCGACTCCTTTCATACGCGCGCCGAGACTCACATTCTTCAGTCCCGCACTTTCAATGAGCGATAACTCAAAACCCGCTTGCGGCACGAGTCGCGTTTCCAGCCCACGCGCGGTGCCGACGAAGAGCACTTTCGAGCTCGCATCGCGTCGCATGATCTCCTGGGCGACGGCGATTCCCGGATAGATGTGTCCGCCAGTGCCACCGGCAGCGATCATTACTCGCATTTCAATGATCAAAAGCGCGCCGCCCCAAACCACTCGGCGCAGCCACGTCAAACTTTCTTCGCTCGCGCAGCTTCGTCGTCGCTTTCTCGAACAAGCCCACGTCAAGCGATCCGCTCGCGTGCTGCGAAACGTTGAGCAGGATACCGACCGCAGCGAGTGTCGGCACGAGCGACGATCCGCCGTACGAGATGAACGGGAGGGGAATCCCTTTGGTCGGCACGAGTGAAAGCACGACACTAATATTAAAGAGCGCCTGCGCGACGATGCTCGTCACGATTCCCAGACTCAGCAACATTCCGAACCGGTCAGGCGCAAGCAACGCTGTTCGCACTCCACGCCAGAGAAAAAGTGCGAACACTAAAACGACTGCAATCGCGCCGACGAGCCCGAGCTCTTCGCCAACGACTGCGAAGATGAAGTCGGAATGTGCAAACGGAAGAAACAACATCTTCTGTTTGCCCTGTGCGAAGCCGAGGCCGTTCGTTCCGCCCGAGCCGATCGCGATTAGCGACTGCACAACCTGAAAGCCGGAGCCCTGCTGATCGGCCCATGGATCAAGGAACGTGATCAGACGTTTCATTCGCCACGGTACAAGAATCAGAAGACCGAGAGCCACGACAAGGGCAGGCGCCGCAGCCATCGCGAGATGCAGCACACGCGCACCGGCGGTGAAGATCACGACTGTAAAGATCAATACGAGCATCATCGCGGTGCCAAAATCGGGTTCGATCACGACGAGCGCCGCAAGCATCCCCGTCATCACGCCACACGGAACAAACGTGCGCCAGAAATCTCCTTCTTCACCCGCACGCTTCTCAAGGAAGTACGCGAGAAAAATTATGAGCGCGAGTTTTGACACCTCGCTCGGCTGAATTGATATACCCGGAAGTTTGATCCAGCGATGCGCGCCATTGATGCTGCTGAAACCAAACACCGAAACTAAACCGATCGCGCAGATAATCAACAGCGCGTAGACAACTCGGCGGCTCTTCAGTTGTTGATAGTTGAACTGCATCGCGAGCAGCATCACGACGAAGCCGACCGCTACAAAAACACCCTGCTTGAGCACGTAGTGAAACTGGTTGCCATTCTCCTTCTGCGCGATCACGGCGGACGCGCTATAGACCATCACCACGCCGAACAGCGCGAGGCCAACGGTCGCCGCGAAGAGCCATTTATCTGGTGCTAGTTTCCGAGCCATCTAAATTACGGGCGTCTCCTTGGAGTGCGGCGGCCTGGCGCCGCTTTAATCGCGCGCGGAGCGCGCAATCGTAGAACCTAAGGCCTTCCGCGCTCCGCGCGGGACCAAAGCGGTGCCGGGCCGCCGCACTCCAAGGAGGCGCTCAACGAAGCGCAACGACTTCGTCTTTAAAGACCTTTCCCCTGTGTTCGAAACTGTCAAACATATCGAAGCTCGCACATGCCGGCGCGAGCAGGACCACGTCACCTTTTTCAGCGGCGGCATAAGAACGCGCGACTGCGTCCTTCATGTCCGACGCACGCTCGAACGGCGCGCTACTTCCCAACTCGTTTTCGATCGTCTCCGCATCTTCACCAATGAGGACGAGCTTTCGAGCCTTCGTGCGAACCAGCGGCTCGAGCGGCGCGTACGGCGCCTTCTTCCCTTTGCCACCAAGAATCAAAACAACTTTTCCGGGCTCGTGTGCGAAGGCTTCGAGCGCTTTCAACGTTGCATCTACACTCGTCGCTTTCGAATCGTTATAAAACTTCACGCCTTCGATCTCTCTAACAAACTCCAAACGGTGCTCGACTGGATCGAATCGCTTCGCTGTCGCGTTCATCGACTCAATCGACGCGCCCGCCGCGATTCCTGCCGCAAAAGCAGCCGCAACGTTCTCAACGTTGTGCATTCCACGCAGCTTCATCTCATCAACATTCAGCAGCACCTGCCCGCGATAAACCAATTCACGCCCACGCAGGAATACGCCGTTATCGAGTTCCTTTCGCACGCTGAAGCTCAACACGTTCGCGCGTAACCCACTCGCCCATGACGAAACCACCGGATCATCAGCATTGAGCACCGCCGTATCTTCCGCCGTCTGGTTCATAAAGATCCGGTGCTTCGCGGCGGCGTAGTCGTTGAAAGTCTCGTAACGATCCATGTGGTTCGGCGTCACATTCAGCACAACTGCAATCGACGGTCGAAACGTCTTGATCGTCTCGAGCTGAAAACTCGAAAGCTCCGCGACGGTCCAACCATCATCACGCGAAATCTCAACCATCGAGATCAGCGCCTTACCGATGTTGCCGCCGACTTGAACCGGTAAACCCGCATCGCGCAACAGCTCACCGATGAGCGACGTCGTCGTTGTCTTCCCATTGCTGCCGGTGATCCCAACGAGGCGACCTTTCAAATATCGATACGCAAGCTCGACTTCACCGATAACCTCCGCACCCGCTCGCTCGGCGTAACGAATCGGAATAATCGTCGCCCGAACTCCAGGACTAACAACCACGAGATCGAGTTGATCGAGCAGCCAGCTCGGCGGCTCGCCCGGCAACAACCCCACGCCCAACTCTTTCAACGCCACGGCTTCAGGCGTCCATTTCTCGATCGGCTTCTGATCCGTGAGCGCGACAACCGCGCCCTGGCCTACCAAAAATCTCGCCGCAGCAATACCGCTGCGCGCCGCGCCAACAATCAAAACTTTCTCGCCAGTAAGAAGCACAAAACAATTAACGCAATTTCAAAGTCGACAGACTCAAGAGGGCAAATAAAATCGCCAGAATCAAAAATCGGAAGACGATCTTCGACTCCTTCCAGTCCTGCATCTCGAAGTGATGATGCAACGGCGTCATCTTGAACAAACGTCGCCCGGTGCCTGTGGTGCGTCGCGTCATCTTGAACACGCCCACCTGTAACATCACCGACAACGCCTCAATCACAAACACGCCGCCAACCATCAGCAACATGAATTCCTGCTTCGTCAGCACCGCCACCGTTCCCATCGCGCCGCCGATCGCGAGACTGCCGACGTCGCCCATGAACACCTGCGCAGGCGGCGCGTTGTACCAGAGAAACCCGAGACTCGCTCCAACCATCGCGCCGCAAAAAACCGTTAACTCGGCGGCTTCGGGTCGATGCGTGATGTCCAAATAGTTTGACCAGCGCGCGTCGCTGCTGACGTAGGTGAAACCGGTCAGCGCACCCATCGCGATTACGGTGATGCTGATCGCCAACCCATCCAACCCGTCAGTCAGATTCACTGCGTTCGATGATCCCAACAGCACGACTGCGATCAAAGCCAGATAAAAATAAGGACCGATATAGCTCACGCCGAACGGTTCCTTCGTCACTTTGATAAATGGAATCAGTACGTTCCAGGAATAGCCGGTGCCTCCGAACGACTTCGTCGCCGTGAACAGCACTGCCCAAACACCCACCGCGACCAGCAATTGGGCCAGTAGCTTTTGTCGTCCCGTCAGTCCAAGACTTCGCTGCTTCGCCATCTTGGAGTAGTCGTCGACGAATCCGACCGCGGCGAAGAGGAGTGTCGCGACCATCGCGGTCCAGACGTAAACGCTGGAGAGTCGCGCCCAGAGCAAGGTCGAGATCAAAACCGAGCCGACGATCAGCACGCCGCCCATCGTCGGTGTGCCGCGTTTGACCTGGTGCGCCTGTGGTCCTTCTTCGCGAATCTGCTGGCCCACGTTCCATTGCTTCAACGCATCGATCAGCTTGCCGCCGAAGAAAAGCGAGATCAGAAGGGCCGTGATCGCGCCGTAAGCGGTGCGAAACGTGACGTACTGAAAGACGTTGAGCGCCTTTACGAGATACCAATCCTTGTCCTTGAAGTGGACGTAAATGAGTTCGTAAAGGAAGTAATAGATCATTACTTTCGAAAAATAGCCTCAGACAGGATTCACAGAATTTCTGCAAGATTTACATGTAAATCCTGAAAAAAATCTTGTAAATCCTGTCAAACGTCTTCTCCCGCCACCGGAAAACGCTCACGTAGCTTTTTGACGATCTTATCCGTCGCCACACCTCGCGATCCCTTCACCAAGATCAGATCGCCTTCTTTCACTTCTTTTATCAACTCCTTCGCAACTTCATCCGACGAATCGAAAAACCGCGTCGCCGTGAGCCCTGCCTCGTTCGCTCCAGCAACGATCTCTTTCCCGAGCCCACGCACTCCCCAAAGCACGTTGATCCCACTGCTCGCAATCTCTCTTCCCGCATCCCTGTGCAACGACACCTCGTCAGGTCCGAGCTCGAGCATCTCTCCCGCGATCACAACCAATCGTTTGCGCCCACGCCCGCCTTCCGCCATCGTCCGCACCATGTTCAGCAACGAACGTGGATTCGAGTTGTAAGAGTCGTCAATTACCGTAAAGCCCGCTGCAAAATCGAAAACCTCACCACGCATCTTCGGCGGTTGCGCCGTCTTCAACGCCGCCGCAATCTCTTCCGGCGGAATCGAGAACGCCGTTCCCACTGCCGACGCTGCGAGCGCGTTACTCAAGTTGTGACGACCACTCATCTGAAGCGACGCCTGCGCCTCACCGAGCGGCGTCCGCAAACGAAACTGAATCATTCCGAGCGAGCTCGTATCGATCTCAACCGCGCAAATGTCGGCAACGTTATCGATCCCGAACGTCAACGTGCGACCGCTGTGCTTGTCGCGCATCTTCATCACGAGCTCGTCGTCCGCGTTGAGAATCGCGGTGCCTTCCGGTTTCAACCCTTCAATCAGCTCCGCCTTCGCGGCGGCGATGTTTTCAATCGTGCCGAGGTATTCCAGATGAACCGGCGCGACCATCAACTCAACCGCAACATCAGGCGGCGTGATCTTGCAGAGCCTTTGAATCTCGTGTGTCGGCGACGACATTCCCATCTCGAGCACCGCGAGATCGAACTGGTCCGGTGAATGATCTTCACTGACCATACGCAACACTGACAGCGGCAGTCCCAAACCGTTGTTGTAATTCCGCTCGCTCTTCAAAACACGATGACGGGCACTCTTCAGCACGTGCGCAGTCAACTCTTTAGCCGTCGTCTTACCCGCGCTGCCAGTGATCGCAACAACAGGTTTCCCCCACGCTGTGTACACACGATGCGCGAGCAGTTGCAGTGCCGCGATCGCATCGTCTACTAACAACAAACGATCCTTCACACTCTCGAGATAGCTCAAGTGATCTTTACGAGCGACGGCTGCTACAGCACCGCGCGCAAACGCATCGCCGATAAATCGATGCGCGTCGACAAACTCACCATTAAAACCGGCGCGGGCGTAGTCCTGTTGCGACAGCGCAAAGAAGAGCTCGCCCGCGCCTACTGAACGCGAGTCGATGGAATAATCTCTAATCTGTTTGTCAAACATCTCGGCGCTGATGCTTGTCGCATTCGCGCCCATCAAAGCTGCTGCCTCGCCAACCTTCACGTGATTACGGCCTCTTCCTTTTCTTCCTGCGAAGCCGTGTTGTCGAGCGGCTCGAGCAAGCATTCGACTAACTTCGAAAGCGAGCTCTGGCTCATCGAAACGTTTGCCAACACCTCGGCAAAGCTTCCAACACGACGGGCGGCAGGACGCACCTCACCGCTCGACCCATATTTTGGGGGATGATGTTGTGGCCGGAGGGATGAACGCTGGCTGCGTAGTCGTCGTCTGCAGTCAGCAATGCCGTAGTGTACGTCATCCGCGAGAGTTTCTTCATCTGTCGGGTGCATAAGCTTCTGTAAATCGAGCCCGTCCTTGGAGTGCGGCGGCCTGGCGCCGCTTTGTTACCGCGCGGAGCGCGGCAGGCTCTTATCTCTAACGTGTTGCGCGCTCCGCGCGCGAGTAAAGCGGCGCCAGGCCGCCGCACTCCAAGGAGTTACTGCAATCTTCCAAAGTCGATGTAAACCAATTGGCCAGTACTGACCTCTGTGCCCGCCGTCGGGCTCTGTTTCAAAACTCTTCCTTCACCACGCGCTTCAACCTGCAATCCGAGCTGCGCACACGTCCGAGCGACATCGCGCACACTGCGCCCGCGCAAATCAGGCATCAGTATCGCCTTGCGCGTGGAGTTAGCGTAGACAACTTCTCCGGCTCGTCCGCCGTTGCTGTCCACGGTTGGCATTGTGGCTTTCCGCTGCTCTTCGGATTGCGCCTGCTCTTCGCGAATCTTCGCGGCGCGTTCGCGATCTTCGTTGACCTGTTGCGCGATCAGATCGGGAGCGGACTTCGTCTCGATGTCGGGCTCCACCCCGAGTGTCGGCAACACTTGTTCAGCAACAGCACGAAAGACTGGCGCCGCAACGTCGCCGCCGTGATATGCGCCGGCTGGCTCGTCGATCACGACGATGATCACGACTTGTGGATTACTCACTGGCGCGAAGCCGACAAACGAGCCGACAAACTTCGTCGCCGAATACGTCTTTGTTTTCGGATCGATCTTCTGCGCGGTGCCGGTCTTGCCGGCGGCTGAATAACCATCGAGCTGTGCTTTCTTTGCCGTGCCGTTGAGCGTTACACCTTCGAGCATTCCTCTCAACGCGATCGCGGTCTCAGCACTGATTACACGTCGCTGCTCAGGCTGTGCGCGATAGACGACATTGCCGCCGGCATCGCGCACTTCGCGGATCAAGTGCGGCGCGATTCTCATACCGTCGTTTGCGAGTGCGCCGAAGGCCGCAACCATCTGCACCGGCGTTACACCGACTTCCTGCCCGATCGCGATCGAGCCGATCGACGACGGCTGCCAGCGATCGACTCTTCGCAAAATGCCGTTAGTCTCACCCGGCAGCTCGATTCCGGTCTTTGAGCCGAAGCCGAAACGACGGATGTAGTCGTACATCGTTTGATCGCCGACTCTCAGGCCGAGCTTGATCGCGGCGACGTTGCTCGACTTCGCAAGCGCTTCGGGAATCGTCAGCGTGCCGAACGGCTTATGATCATGGACCACGCGTCCGGCGACTGTGATCGCGCCCATCTGGCAGTCGATGTGCTCATCAACGCGCGCGAGCTTGTTTTCCAATGCCGCCGAGAAAGCGACGACCTTGAATGTCGATCCCGGCTCGTAGATGTTTTGCAGCGCCCAGTTTGATCGTGTTTCTGGTTTCGCATCGGAGACGCGGTTCGGATCGAACGTCGGCGCGTTTGCGAGCGCGAGGATCTCGCCGCTGCCCGGGTCGAGCACGATCACGCTGCCGGATTTCGCGCGCGCTTGCTGCACCGCGGCTTGCAGTGCCTGCTCTGCCTGGTACTGAATCGTCTGATCGATCGTCAGCACCACTGTCTGACCAGGCTTCGCAGCGATCTCGTAACCCTCGTACGCCTTGCCGTTCGCATCTTTCTCGATGAAGAGCTGACCAGGCTCGCCCGAGATCTTCGCGTTGTAAAACTGTTCGACACCGCCGAGACCTTTGCCGTCGAGTCCGACGTAACCGAGCACGTGCGCAGCGAGTGAGCCGTTCGGGTAGTAACGCTTCGGCTCGAGTTGTGTTTGCACACCGGGAAGCTTGAGCTCGACGATCTTGTTTGCCTGATCTGCATCGAGACGTCGTGCGATCCAGACGAAGCGTTTTTTCTGCTCGTGCGCTTTGCGAAACTCACGCGCGAGATCTGCCTGCTTCAGTTTGAGTGACTGGGCGAGTTGTTGTGCGTTGCGATCGAGCGTCGCGGTGTCGAGACCATCCGGATCGATGAACAACGAGACTGTCTGCACGCTGCGGGCAAGCTGGCGCTCCTGACGATCGAGAAGCTCGCCGCGCTGTGGCGTCGTTTCGATTTCGTTTTGCTGTTGCTGTCGCGCGCGGCTCGCGAGGGTTTCGTATTGCGAGAACTGCAGGTATACGAGACGCGCACAAACAACCAGCATCCAAAAACCAATAAAAGCCGCGACGAAAAGCGCGCGGCCTGGCGAGACATCCGGTCTGGATTTTGATCGAGCGACGAGGCGTGCCAACATCACCTACTTGTATTCCCCCTAACCGCCAGCGTGATGAGGACGCTTATTTAGCCGCGGATTCAGCGCGGGTTTCTTCCAATCTGGCTTCCAATTTGACCGGGACGCGCCGGCTTCAATCCCAAACGGCGCGCGGCCGGCTCGAGTTTGTCAGGCGCGATGGCGCGCTCCTTTTCGAGCAACAGTCGATCGTTCTCTTCCTGTAATCGCTTGCGCTCGTTGCGCAGGCTCTCGTTTTGATAACCGTACTGCACGGCGGCGAAGTGCTGCTTTGCAGCGAAAACGAAACCGCCGGCGAGCACAAGACCACAGAACAACAACAGCGCCAGTCTCGACAAAGCCGTGACATCGCGACTGCGCCGAATTCTTTTATTAAGTTGATGCTCAGGAAATCTGTTCATCTGTGTAATCCGTGGTTAAAGTTTTCGGCAAGCCCTCAACTTCGCGCTGCGTGCGCGCGGATTGTCTTCAATCTCGCCCTCGCCGGGCATCACGGGTCGTCGCGTCAACACCTCAACAACGTTGCGCGCACCGCACTGGCAAACCGGCATTCGTGGCGGACACTCACAGTGCCCCGACAACCTTCTCAACTCACGCTTGAGGATCCGATCCTCGAGCGAGTGAAAACTGATACCGGCAAACCTGCCGTCCGGAATTAAAAGATCGATTGCCGACTCCACAAACTCTCCCAGCCCTTCAAGCTCGTGATTGACGGCGATGCGCAAAGCCTGAAACGTGCGCGTCGCCGGATGAATCTGTTGCCGCTTGTGCCCACCAGTTGCGTGTCGCACAAGCTCCGCTAACTCCGTGGTGGTCGTTACCGGCTTGCCTTGTTCGCGACGCTCGACGATGCGACGGGCGATGCGTCGTGAGTGTCGTTCTTCGCCGTATTCGAAAATGATTCTGGCAATTTCCGACTCGGGAAGTTGCTGTAGAAGATCGGCTGCGGTGGCTCCCTCGCTCGGGTCCATCCGCATATCTAAAGGAGCGTCGAAACGAAAACTAAACCCACGTTCAGGTGAATCAAACTGCATTGAAGAAACCCCAAGATCGGCGAGAACACCGTTCGGATCGCGCTCATCAGCCTGTTGGAGGATGGAACTGATAGCGCGAAAGTTGGCTTGAAAAGCACGGAATCGATCTCCAAATGGCGCCAGTCGTTGCCGGGAATAGGCGAGCGCCGCGGGGTCGAGATCCATTCCGATGACGCGTGTGCCGGGGGAGGATTTCAGAATTGCTTCGCTGTGTCCACCAAGGCCAACCGTGCAATCTACAAAGAGACCTCCTCGCTCAGGAGCGAGGAATTCCAATGTCTCCTCTAGCAGCACGGGGCGATGGGGCGCGCCCATGCCCCCCAAAGGCGCAGCCATCACCACCGCCCCGTGATCTCGTTCAAAGATCCGTCAATTTCAAATTCCCAGTCTCGCAATCGCAGCCTCGTCTTCTTCCGTGTATGGATCAGCGAGCATGCGAGCTTTGAACTTGTCGAGCTCCCAAACCTCCAAATAAGTCAGGTAGCCAAGCACCGCCACGTCGCCTAAAACTTCCGCACTCTTACGTAGCAATGGATGTATCAACAGGCGGCCCTGGCCGTCTATCGTGGCTTGCTGACCGTAATAATTTGTTCTATCAAGGAACTTTCTGCGCGCCGGATCCATCGACGGCAGTAACGAAAGCCTCTGTTCAATCGATTCCCACTCCGGCAAAGGGTAAATACGAACGCACTCGCCAGTGAGGCTCGTGATATAAAAGTCTTTACCGTGCTTCTCTTCGATCAGCCGCCGGAACTCAGTTGGAACTTTCAGACGACCTTTGACATCGATACGTGCTGTGTAATTTCCTCGCAGCATACATTCGAGCCTGACGAGAGAGCATTGGTGGGTGGCCTAAAGGAAAAGTGTTGCTGATGATCGGTGTTGCTACGAGGTTGGACCCACTTCCGACCACTTTTGACCACCCAAGGTCGGATACTACGCCGCAGGGTACGGTGTGTCAATAGGTTAGCGCGCCGAGATGATCGCCTTTCGTCGGCCTGCGAGTCGATCAAACGCATGAGGAGCCTCCTTGGAGTGCGGCGGCCTGGCGCCGCTTTGTTATCGGTGATGCGGGATCGAGGCCAAAACGGCGCCAGGCCGCCGCACTCCAAGGAGATGTTATAGTCTCCCACCGACAATGACATCGATTCTCCTCTTCGGGTTGCTGGCAGCGGGCGCCAATGTCCTCGGTGGGCTCGTTCTCGTTAAATCAGGCGCTCATCGCTACGGCGAGCGCTTCCTCAAATACCTCGTCGCCCTCGGCGCTGGCTTCATGCTCGCCGCCATCTTTATCGAAATTCTCCCGGAAACCGTCGGTATTTGGACGAGCGCGGCGCCGCAGCAGTCAGCCCCGGAAGCAGTCGCGGGCGCCATGACTCTCCTGCTCGCAGGCTATTTATCTATACAGTTTTTCGAGCACACACTCGCTCCGCACTTCCACTTCGGCGCCGAAACACACCCGGAACACTTTCTTAGCCGATCATCGGCTTACACCGCTGTCGGTGGTCTTTGTATTCACACCTTCTTCGATGGTGTCTCGATTGCATCCGCTTTCTTCGTCAACTTTAAAGTCGGCATCCTGGTCTTTATCGCGATTCTCCTGCACAAAATGCCCGAAGGTTTCACTGTGGCATCGATCATGCTTGCGACAGGACGTTCGACCCAGAAGGCTTTGATTGCGACCGCGGGGATCGGCGCCGCGACGCTGGCAGGTGTGATTGCCGTTGCTTTGCTTAATGAGCGGGTGAACAACGCGGTTGGTTACGCTTTACCGTTTTCGGCCGGCGTAACCCTCTATGTGGCGGCGAGCGACCTGATCCCGGAAGTGAACTATAAAGAAGAAAGAAACCCTACAGTCTCGATTGTCGTTTTTGGAGGAGTGGCCCTCTTTTATTTATTGCATCGTTTGATAGAGGGTTAGCACTGACGAGATTTCGCCATTGCGATTGGAATTGAAAAAACTTCGGTTTGCAGCGGCCGTTTTCGGCCTCCAGTTCTTTTTGCTCCTGGCGGTTCAAGCATTCGCCCAGACCACACCGTCGTCTCCTGTTCCGTTACCAGTTCCCTTCACGCCGATTGTCGACAACGCAAATGTAATCGACAGCGAAACACGTCAACGTCTCGAGCAGATCTATCGCGATCTGAAGGAGCGTGGGAATATCGAATACGCCGTGTTGACAGTCGACACGACCGGCGATCGTGACATCTTTGACTATTCACTCGCTGTCGCGCGCGGTTGGGGCATTGGTGCAAAAGACTCAGAAAAAGCGGGCTTCCTGTTGGTAGTCGCGATTCAGGACCGCAAGTACTTCACGCAGGTTAGTCGTCACCTTGAAGGTGATCTGCCGGACGGAGTTGTGGGCCAGATTCAACGTCAACGACTCGTGCCGCAGTTCCGGCAACAGAACTACAGCCGAGGTATTCGCGACACCGTCGAAGCTTATGTGGCGACACTCGCAGCCAAGCGCGGTTTCAGTGTCGAAGGTATTGGTGAGAACCAGAGGATCACGGTCGAAGAGCAACCGCGGCAAAGAGGAGTTCCGCAAGCAAGTATGAGTACGATCTGTTGTGGAGCACTTGTAATCATTTTCATCTTGATACTTCTATCGTCCGCGTCGAGGAGACGTGGTGGCGGCGGCTTCGGAGGCAGTGGTTGTTTGCAGGCGCTGTTGTGGGGAAGCTTGTTCAACAATCTCGGAGGCCGTAATCGCAGCGGCTGGGGCGGCGGCGGATTCGGCGGTGGTGGCTTTGGTGGTGGTGGAGGTTTTGGCGGCGGTGGGGGTGGATTTGGTGGCGGCTTTGGCGGAGGTGGGGACTTTGGCGGCGGAGGTTCAGGAGGCAGTTGGTAAGATAAGGATTAAATTATGGTCAAGACCGTAGTACAGGAAGCTCTCAACGGACTCGTCGAGGATCTGCGTGCAACGCATGGAGCGAACCTCGCCTCAGTCGTGCTCTACGGCTCTGCCGCTGCGGGCGATCACATCGAACTGCGCTCCGATTACAACATCCTGATCGCACTCAACCGCATCACGCCGGAAGATCTGCGACAGGCACAGGCGCCGATGCGTGAGTGGCAACGGTTGGGCCATCCACTGCCGGTCTATTTCACGATGGAAGAGCTCTCGGATGCTGCTGATGTGTTTCCGATCGAGTTCCACCAGATGGCAAATGCGCGCACGGTTCTTTACGGTCACGATCCGTTCGAGTTTGTAAAACTCTCGGATGCGAACCTGCGTCACCAGACGGAGTACGAGCTGAGAAGCAAGTTGATCCAGCTACGCCGGCTGTACATCCCCGCTTCAGTTTCAGTCCAAAAGTTGTGCGACTTGATGAGCGACAGTCTTTCGAGCTTTGCAGCCCTCTTTCGCGCCGTGTTGATGTTGCATGGCTATGAAGCTCCGATCTCGAAAGCCGACGTCGTGCGCACAACAACAAAACTGTTGGGTCTTGATCCAGTACCCTTTGAACGAATCTTTGAGTTTCGCGCAAGCGATCGTCTTCCCTCGTCAGAAAAAGAAGCGAACGATCTTTTTGGAGCTTACCTGTTTCAGATCGAACAGGTAGTTGAAGCAGTTGACGAACTTAAAACGGAAACAACGTAACTTTACATATGGGAGATTTGAGATGAAGACGCGAAGATTAATCATGCTGGCCGGTATCGTGCTGATTGCTTTTGCTGCGAGCGGCTGTGGTTACAACTCGTTGACGACGAAGCAACAGGACGTGAAGGCGAAATGGGCCGGTGTTGAGACACAACTGCAACGACGCGGCGACCTGTTGAATAACCTGGTCGAGTCAGCAAAGATGGCGGGTATTCAGGAGCAGGAAGTATTCGGCCAGATCGCCGAGGCGCGTTCGCGGCTGCTCAATGCCCAGAACCAGGCTCCGCAAGGTGAGGGTGGCGACAAGTCACCGGAACAGAAACAGGCGGTGATCGACGCTGCGAATAGTTTCGGCGGCACGATCGGGCGTTTGCTGGTGCTGCAGGAAGCATATCCAACGCTGCAATCGAATCAGAACTTTCTGAAGCTGCAGGATGAGATTGCGGGCACTGAGAACCGCATAGCCACTGCGCGCAACGACTACAACACGAGCGTGCAGGACTACAACACCACACGCGCGCGCTTCCCGACGGTGATTTCAGCGAAGCTTTTCGGATTCAGAGAGGAGCCGTGGTTCAAGGCTGACGAAGCGGCGAAGCAGGTCCCGCAGATCAACGCGAATTCATTGCGGCGAGATACTAAATAATATTTTGCCGCGGATACACGCGGATAAACGCAGATCAGCGTTCATCCGCGTGAATCCGCGGCCTAAAAACCTCTTGAGCTACACATCGCGCAGTGGTCACACGGTTTTCCACCGGGCTCCATGCTGCAAGTCTTCTCATTTTGAAAATAATCCACTAATTCAGAAACCGTCGCTTCTTCCACACCAAAACGATCGAGGCTCGGATGCTGCCACGGCGAATGCACGCGTGGAACACTTCCGACCTTCGCTTCGATCTGGACCAGACGGTCCTGCAACTCATTGAGACTCGCCCGCACTGCCGCCAGCTCTGAAGCAACGTCAGACGATGCACCGCCCGCAGACGAAGCTGTACCGCCAGCCACGCGCCGCGCGATCCTCTCCGCCATTAATCTCGCTTGATCTTCCATCTATGTTAAGAGATCGATCCGATCCACCACTCCAACGATCGCCGAATCAATCGCCGCGCCCGCTTCGCCTGTCGCGGCTGTCGACGCGCTCCATCCTTCCTGAACAATCAACACCGTATCGCCAACACCCGCATCAACCGAATCGAGCGCGATCGTCGAATAGCTCGTGTCTTCACCTTCCGGCGTGATCTGCTGGCACAACATCACACGCGCATTCTCGTAACGCCGGTTCTTTTGTGTCGCGACGATGTTGCCAACCACGCGTGCGAGAATCATCTGGTTACGTGCTGCTCCGAATCAACGATACCGACAATCGTGCAATCAGTCGGCGTGTCTTCTCGTTTGAACGGGAAACTCGCCTCCTTGCCGCGACACCAGAACACCAGCTCTCCGACACCGGCGCCGATCGCATCGATCGCCACCATCGGCTTGCCTGACGGCTCGAGTTTCCAGTTTAGAGACTGCACAACCAACAGCTTTCGTCCTTCTAGCGAATCGTTCTTGACTGTTGACACTACTGTGCCGATCACGCGCGCGAGTTGCATGTTAGTCCTGGACCACGTCAACCGTATCAATCACGCCAACAATAGCCGCATCGACCGGAACATCTTTCATCCCCTGGGCCAGGCGCGCGCTCGATCCAGCAACAACGAGGACACGCTCGTGAAATCCGGCGCCCACTGTGTCAACCGCAACCACGTAGCCGGTGGTGTCGCTGCCGTCGACGTTGATCGGTCTCACGATCAGCAACTTCTTTCCGCTCAACCGTTCGTCTTTTTGCGTAGAGACAACAGTCCCGAGGATGCGAGCGATGATCATGCTGGTTATCGATCGAGCCCGACGGGCAGGCTCTCGTCGACACTGCCATGCGGACGCGGAATCACGTGCACGCTGACGAGCTCGCCAACACGTCGCGCGGCAGCAGCGCCTGCATCAGTCGCGGCTTTCACGGCCGCCACGTCGCCACGTACGATCGCAGTCACAAAGCCGGCGCCGATCTTTTCGTAACCGACGAGCGTGACGTTCGCGGCCTTCACCATCGCGTCAGCCGCTTCGATCATGGCGACGAGGCCTTTTGTTTCAACCATTCCGAGTGCTTCTTGCATTCAGATGCTCCTATAGAAATTTTTAGCCACAGATTACACGGATTACAAACGGATTATTTACCATTAACTGCCTGACTTAACAATTCGACCAGCTCTTCACGCGTTAACGAGATCTTTGTATCGCCGTTTTCCGAAGGATTTAGATAACCGCAAGCCTGACCGCGTGCCGACTCGCCGAGATAACCCGCGGCTTCGCGTACATTGATCAACTTCTCGATCGCATCCGCGGGAAGGTTTTTCGAACCACCGAGCATGCGCGAAAGGATCGCGATCTTCGCCGTGTGTTCCAGCGTCTCGAGACGGTCCCACGCCTGCCACAGATCAGCGCCGTAAGCGACGGCGCCGTGATTAGCCATCAAAAGCGCGTTGTGATGTTTCACGAATGGCTGCATTTCTTCTGTCAATTCTTCGGTTGAAGGAGTTCCATAGGCAGCAAGCGGTACACAGCCGAGTGTCAGGATCACTTCCGACAGTATCGGCTGATCGATCGCGAGACCCGCCACGGCGAACGCCGTCCCATGCGGTGGATGCGCGTGGCAAACGGCTTTCACATCCGGACGCTCGCGATATATCAACAAATGCATGGCGAGCTCGCTCGAGGCTTTGCGCTCGTTGAGTGCTTTGCCTTCGAGATCCGTGATCGCGATCAGATCCTCCGTCATGCGTCCTTTACACGTCATCGTCGGCGTCGCGAGAATGCGGCCGTCGTCGAGACGCACACTCACATTCCCATCCGACGAAACGACGTAGCTTCGCTCGTACATCAGGTGGCAAACCCGGATCAGATCTCTTTTGAGTGTTTGCTCATCCATGTCTGTTTTTGTGAAGTTCTCTGTCGCGGTTGCGTTACCGTATTGCTGGAAGGCTGAGACAGAAAATATGACAGCGACTCCAGCGACGTCGTTAAATCGACTGTCTTCACCTTCACGCCACGTCTCGAGATCAACGAAGCGGGCGCAAAGTTCAGCACCGCTTTGATTCCCGCCGACGTGATCTGATTGAGCACTCTTTGCGCCGCTTTCGCCGGCACGGCGATCACCATCACATCGATCGCTTCTGCACGAATCACGGTGGCGATCTCGTCAACATCATGCACGAGGATTTTTTCATCGCCGATCCTGTGACCAATCTTTTGTCGATCGTTATCGAAGAGGGCGACGACCGTAAAGTTTGACCTGACGAAACCGTTATAGTTTGCGAGCGCGGTACCCAGGCGGCCGGCGCCGACGATGCCGACGCGATGCGGCGTATCGAGACCGAGTATCTTTGTGATGTGCTCGCGCAGATCGTCGACGTAATAACCAACACCGCGCACGCCAAACTCGCCGAAGTAACCAAGATCTTTCCGGATCTGCGCCGAGTTGAGATTGAACTGCTCGGCGAGGGCCTGCGACGAGATGGTCTTGATTCCCGCGGAGTGAAGCGCATTAAGGCAACGAAGGTAAACACTCAAGCGGCTCGTTGTTAGTTCTGATATTTTCTCGGACTTCATGCGCGCATTCAGTATAGCGCTATTAACCCATATTGCGCCTCCTTGGAGTGCGGCGGCCTGGCGCCGCTTTCTCCGCGCGCGGAGCGCGCGTTCAGGAGCAAAGCGGCCG
>Ga0081539_10000887_pt1 | contig 57193 bp, 57 predicted proteins | sample TabmetS4T2R2_FD_71023 | JGI IMG/M metagenome (GOLD analysis project Ga0081539, IMG submission 71023) | Tabebuia heterophylla rhizosphere microbial communities from the University of Puerto Rico - S4T2R2 | ecosystem: Host-associated > Plants > Roots > Rhizosphere ...
GGGGGGGGGGGGGGTCGGCGCGCTTTTGTTTCGATGAGGTGTGATCGCGGACAAAGCGGCGCGGAGGCCCGCCGCACTCCAAGGAGGTTCGTGATTATTAAATTGCCGAAGCCGTCAATCCGTGCTTTCGAATCCGCGTCAATCAGTGTTGTGGCTGAATACTCCGTCACAATGCACGGGGTTTGCAGTTTTGCCCCGGCCGGTAGTTCGTCTCGTTTGTACAACGCCGCAGTTGTCTTCCGACCAGCGAGATATATCTTCACTTGCCCATGCACTTTTGTTTTTCCTGATCTGATTTTGGTTAACGGCAGCTTCTCGACGACGCCAAACGATCGCAGCCGTGCACTCACGATCTCGATCTCGCTCTGTTCCTGCGCGTAACCGTAGCGCTCGCGATGCACACGATGAAATTCAGCCGCGAGATCTCCGCTCATCGTTCTCACTTCCAACTCGAACGACTGCCCGCGATAACGCATTGCGAGCGAGCGCTCGTGTCGTTGTCGGGTACGCGGGAAACCTTCGCTGCGTAACAACACTGTCGCTTCCTTTTCCAGTTCACTGAAAACTTTTCCCAGTTTGCTGATCTCTTCTGCTCGATACATCACCGTGCGGCTCTGGTCCTTGATCACGTCAGCAACGAGGACGCCGACGGCTGACAGTGCGCCCGGAGCTGTCGGCGCGATGATTGTCGGGATTCGCAGCGCACGTGCAAGATCGACGGCGTGCAGACCGCCGGCCCCGCCAAAAGGCAACAACGCAAACTGCCGCGGATCGTGTCCGCGCTCGACCGAGATGTGTCGCAACGCACGCTCCATGTTCGTGTTTGCGACTGACAGCACGCCCTCGGCCGCCGCGATAGCACTGACTCGTTTGCCAGTCACCTTGCTCAGATCGTTCGCGAGATTCGACATCGCCTCGTATGCGCGTTTTTCATCGAGCTTGAACTCACCACTGAGCAGGCCAAGCCCACCGAAGTGGCCCAGCACGACGTGTGCGTCCGTGACGGTCGGCAATAAGGATTTGCCATAACATGCCGGTCCGGGATCGGCCCCGGCGGATTCTGGTCCAACACGCAGCGAGCCGCCTTCGTCGACGCGTGCGATCGATCCGCCGCCTGCGCCGACTGTGTGGATGTCCATGACGGACACGGCGACGGGCAGTCCGGCGACGATCGCTTCGTTTGTCGTTCGGATCGCGCCGCTGTCGCAGAGCGCGACGTCAGTCGACGTGCCGCCCATGTCGAATGTGATCACGTTTTGGATTCCGGCTGACAGTGCGGCGCGCAGGGCGCCGACGACGCCGCCTGAAGGGCCGGAGAGGATCGTGCGCACGGGTTCGACGGCTGCGACGTCAGCGGAGATGCTGCCGCCGGAGGATTGCATGACGCGAAGGCTACGCACGGGTGGCCACGGAGGGCCACCCCTACAATTAGTTCCTGATAGCTGTTTTAAATAGCGGCCCATTAGAGGCTGCAGGTAGGCGTTGATTACGACGGTCGAGGTGCGCTCGTATTCGCGATACTCGGGAAGGATGCGACTGGAAAGAGAGAGTGGAAGATCCAGGTCGGCGAGTGCTGCTGCGATGCGCCCCTCATGTTCCGGGTGCAGGAAGGAAAATAACAACGAGATCGCGACCGCTTCCACGCGCGACTGTTTCAACTTCTTCACAAGCCTGCGCAAATCGTCTTCATCGAGCGGCTCGATTACTTCACCCGATGCAACTACACGTTCGCGAACACCGACCCGCAGATCATCGTCGACGAGTGGCGCAGGTTTCACAGCGTTGAGGTTGTAGAGCTCGGGCCGCGCCTGGCGCCCGATCACAAGCACGTCTTCGAATCCTTTGGTCGTGATTAGCGCGATGCGCGCGCCGCGCCGTTGCAGCAACGCGTTCGTGCCGACAGTCGTGCCGTGCACTACCTCGACTTTCGAGAGTTGTGTGCCGGTCTCGTCACAGATGCGCGCGAGTCCCTGTCGAATTGCGAGCGAAGGATCGGAAGGTGTTGAGGGAAGCTTGAAGAGGTTTATACGACCGTCTCGCTCGAAAACGAAATCGGTAAACGTGCCGCCCGTGTCAACGCCGATGCGTATATGATTTCTCCGGTAAACGTAGCACAGGATTTACAAGATTTTTCAAGATTGACAGGCATCTTGTAATCCTGAAAAATCATGGCAATCCTGTCTAAGGATTTTCACCGACCGCCTCCCAGCACCCACTTTCATTCGAAGCGCGAATTGCATCCAGCGCGAGCTGCACACGAAGCCCGTCCTCAAACGTCGCCGCGTCTTTGACAGTCGTCCGGCCTGCACGCAACGCCTCGCAGATCGCGATCGAGAACGCAGTAAAACCTCTGGACCAACTCCCTTCGCGCATGCCCTGGGCCGTGTGGTCCTGATCGACTTGCACCGGACGCCAGGCGCCCGATCCGGTCGGCGACAGCCACAGCTCTCCCGTCTCTTCGACCATCAGCGCGCCCTTCGTCCCGTAAATCTCGAAACGGTTTTCATACTTACCCGACTCAACCACCGAGATCGAAGCCGCGCCGGTCGCGCCTTCCGTGTGTGGTCCATCGCTGAAACGGAACAAGAGTTTCGCTTCGTCGTCAGTTGTAACCGGACGCATGCCGCCGCTCGATTTGTCTGGACGCTGCTTGATGTGGGTCGTGAGCATGCCGAGCACTTTTGTCACTTCCGTGCTCAGGATCCAGCGAAACGAGTCGACGATGTGCGACCCGATCGCACCGAGCGCACCGCCACCCATCGATTCATCCGACCACCAGTCCCACGCACGATCCGCAATGCCGCGATAATCTGAGCGAAACACGTAATTGCAATGGCGCACCGATCCGATCGCGCCCGTTTGCAACATGCCGCGCATCACGCGACGACTATTCAGAAAACGCAGCTCGTGATCGATGAGGGCAAGCACACCGGCAGCCTTGGCCTTCGCGACCATCTGTCCGGCTTCCGTGGCATTCAACGCCATCGGTTTTTCACAAAGGACTGCTTTGCGTTGTTCGAGTGCGGCGAGCGCGATCTCCATGTGAGTTGATGGAGGCGTGACGATGCTGACGAGATCGACGTCCGGGTGTCTGACGAGTTCCTGCCAGTCGTCAGCGACGTGCTCGATACCAAACTCTTTCGCAATCGCTTCAGCGCGATCGCGATTGCGGCTCGCAACTGCAACAACTTTTGCGCCCATGCAATCGCGAAAGCCGGGGATTTGTGTCGTGCGGGCAAACCCCGTCCCGATAATTCCGATTCCAACCGGTGACCTCTTCATGGCGGGAATACTTTATCACGACCAGAATGGAATAGGACTTATAGGGCCTATTTAATTCTCACGGCCGGCGAGGCGGGCGATCATGGTTACGAGTTGGCTGGCGCCGATGGGTTTGGGGATGTGCATCTGGTAGCCGGCGGCGAGTGCCTGGCGTCGATCGATGTCGCGCGCGTAGGCAGTTAACGCGGCTGCGGGCGTGTCGCCGCCCTTGTCACGCGGAAGCGAGCGCACCTTCCGGATAAAACTGTAGCCATCTTCTTCCGGCATCGCGATGTCGCTCAGAATTACGTCAGGCTTCCACTCCGAGAGCTTTGCGAGCGCTTCATGCGCCGACTCGCAACTTCTCACTTCAGCTCCAGTGCGCGTAATCACCGTGCTGATGATCTGGCGTGCTTCGGCTTCATCATCGACGAGTAAAACTCTGAGACCATTAAGCGAATAAATGTCGGTCGAGCTGATCTCCGGCACGTTAGCCACGGGCTCAGTGCGATCAGCGAGGAGCGGGAACGTGGCTGTGAACGTCGCGCCTTTTCCTACACCCTCGCTATATGCTGACACGGTCCCGCCATGAAGCTCGACGAGATGTCGCACGATCGCGAGGCCGAGTCCGAGCCCGCCAAAACTTCTCGTCGTGGAGCTATCAGCCTGACGAAATCGATCGAACACGCGCGGCAGAAACTCCGAGTCGATTCCCTGACCCGTGTCCTTCACCGTCACACGCGCATCCGACTCGTTCTGCTCCACGCGCACAGAGATCTTTCCACCATGAGGTGTGAACTTCACTGCGTTCGACAACAGGTTCCAGATGATCTGGTGCAAGCGTGCCGAGTCGGCGGAGATAGCGCCCAGGCCGGGTTCAGCGTAGTAGTCGAGCGTGATGTTTTTAGCGTCGGCCGCTGGCTGGACCACATTGATCGCCGCACGCACGACTGCAGCGATGTCCAACGGCCTCACTTCGAGATTCAGTTTGCCGGAAACAATGCGCGACACGTCGAGCAGATCGTCAATGAGCTGCGCCTGAACCTTCGCGTTGCGATCGATAGCGTCCAAACCTTGCGCCAGGATCTTTGCATCACGCTTACCCTCACGCAGCACACTCGACCAGCCAAGCAGTGAAGTCAGCGGCGTCCGCAACTCGTGCGACAGCGTCGCGAGAAACTCATCTTTGATTCGATTTGCCGCTTCCGCCTCAGTGCGTGCGCGCTCGGCGCGCAGCAACAGTTGGCCGCGTGATTCTTCCGAACGTTGCAGCTCGCTGATGTATCGCGACAACTCCTCAACGTGGCGTCGCGCTGCCTCAGCCTGTGCGAGTGAAGCCTCGATGTTCTTCAGATAAGTCTGATAAGTGAAACAGATGATGAGGATGATCGGTGCAGTCGCCAGGATTGCATAGAAGCCGTAGTTTTTTATCAGAATAGCGATAATTCCGGCCGCGGACGCACCCGCGAAATAGGTCACGGAAGTCCACAAGTAGTAAGTTCGCCAGGTATCCCAGACGGACTCGTTGATCCTGCTCGCCTTCTCGATTGCAATTATGACCGTGTTGGCAATGTATTGCACAAAACCCATCAGGCAGATGGCGTAAAGGAACCTTGGCGAAAAATCGTTAGCAATGAGTTTTGCGGGTGGACCAAAGACCAGGTTCAAAACTATCGATGTAAAACATGTACTGATGGCGAGAATCGAAGAGTTTATCAGGAATATCCTCAGCTTTTTGCTGATGACCACTGTCACGGCGACACCTTCCAGCGCAGACAGCAGAATCGCCGCAGCCCCGCCGTACATCAGCATCCCCAAAAAGATAAACGTGTCGGCGACTGTAATACGACCACTGACTCGCGGAATCGGGATTGCGATCATCGAGCTCGCAAGCACCATCAGACAAAGGAAGACAAAGCGAGGATCCAGGCGATCTAAGGGTAGATAATAGATAGCGACAAGCACAACCATTACTCCCGTAGTCATAAGCGACCATATATAGCCCTGTCGGAAGATAGGTCGATTAACATCTACTTCTGTAGCGCTCATTGTGCTATCTCAGATCACATCGCTTATACAGATCGATGGGATCTGTTGTAATCAGGATGAAGCTTTTGGATCAGTTTAATAGTCCAGACAGTCAGTGCCACTGTCTGACGCCGCTGACATAGATGAACCGCTATCGCCGTTAAGCATGGCGGATTGCGCAGTCATCACAGACTCGCCGGTGACAACGCCTTCCCCGGTAACGACTCCTTCTCCGGTGACGACACCATCGCCAACGATTTGACCATCGCTCAACCAACTCCCCTCGGTCAAGAGATCTTGAAACAGTAGATTGACGGCAAGAAAACCTGTGCCCTCTCCGGTTACCACACCATCACTCGTAAGGATATCTTCGCCAGTAACGACACCGTCGGAGAAGAATGATCGATCGAGCGTCAACACACCTTCGCCGGTGACGACGCCGCTGCCAAGTAAATTTCCCAGCGAGTATCCGAGTTGATACTTCGTGATCAGATCAAGACCGGTGACATAAGTGTAATTGAGAATGATGCCGCGCGACCACGTGAACGTGTGATTCGCGATCGTAGTCTGCGGCGCCGGTGGATCAACTGTTAGCATCGATGAGCCGACTGTTGTGGCAGCACTCAAATCTGTTCGTACTGACCGCGCCAACTGCACCGCGCCCGCGATGTTTAGCTGGCCCGCACCCTGCTCGAACATGTTGTACCCGGCAAGCGGTTGCGCAGTATACATCAACAACGCTTTCACGAGGTTTGGCGTCAGGCTCGGATTCGCTTGCAGCATCAGCGCCGCAGTTCCGGCAGCGACAGGTGTCGACATCGAAGTGCCGCTCAGGTACATCATCTTGCGATTGTCAGCACCGCTGACACCTGCATCCAGAGACGGTGTTTGCGTCACGAGATAATTGCGGTCCGCTTCTGCCTCGATCAGTTTGTTGCCGGGCGCGACGAGATCCGGTTTCACGAGATTGTCGTAGTGCGTGACACCTTGATCGTCTGTTGAGAAACTTCGCGTTGGACCACGCGAACTGAACGTTGCCACACCGTCGTCACTGCGATCGTCAGTGCCGAACGTGTTGGTGGCGCCGACAGTGATCGCCGAAGGCTCGTTGCCGGGCGAATGGATGCGACCGTACACCTTGTTGCCGTCGTTGTCCTTGCCGTTGTTGCCAGCGGCCGCGAAGACGACCACGCCGGCATCAACCAGTCTGCGCACGGCACGACAGACTGGATCGTTGCGATATGAATCGACGGCGGGCATACCGAGACTCATGTTGACGACGCGAATGTTGTAAGCAGACCGGTTTGTCGCGACCCAGTCTAACGCACGCAGTACGTACGCCGTCGTACCGACGCCCACATTGTTGAGCACACGAAGATTGACGAGGTTTGCATTCGGCGCTATGCCGATGTACTCGGAGTTTGAGATGCGCCCGTTACCGGCGGCGAGCGAAGCGACGTGAGTTCCGTGTCCGTAAGGGTCGTCAGTGCGGCCTTCGCCCGTGAAGTCTTCGCTGTAGACCACACGAACGCCGTTTGATCGGTTCAGAAAAGAGCGGTGATCGGTATCGATTCCCGAGTCGATAATCGCGATGCCGACGCCTGTGCCGTCGAGGGTGGTGCCGGAAGATCCCGTATTGCGGATCTGGTCGGCGCCCGTGGTGCGCGAGAGGTGGCCCATGGGTAACACGTCGCGATTTAAGGAGACGTACGAGACGTCGTTGCGGCTCGCGAGTGCTACGGCGGCGGAAACCGGCAGAGTCACGACGCGCACGGCGAAATTCTTGAATTTACGGATATTTTCCCCACCTGAGTAGACGAGCGTGGTGTCGATCGAGAGATCGGACGCGTTCGCGGGTTGAACGATGACGCGGATGAAGTCGGCCCCACGACCGTCTGCAACCTTTTTAAGGATGTCCTTTGAGATCTTCCGTTCCAGCGACACGGTCGACTCGGCGCTTGTCCGGTTCTGGAACACAAACAATGACGAGAGCAGGATTGCGGCGAAACTACACCAAAGCCAGGGAATTCGGTAATGCTTCATTTGGTACTCCGGCAACCGTGAGGAAGTCTCACTCTGGGCTGCGAAATTCAGTATTGATGAGGGCTCGGGGCGTGCGACCGCCTGGTCGGGGAGTCCTATTGGGGGAGACGGCAGTCTAACAGGTTTTAACGATTTAAAATGTGGAGTTTTCGTGTCGGGCCAGGTCGGAGGCGCGTGACTGGCTATTTGTTTCTGCCCTGCAGGGACTTGAGGTGCTCTATAAAACCTTCAGCGTCAACCTCATCGCCGTAGAACCGTTCAACCAGGAGTTTCTTGATTTCTATTTCGGTTAACCCAGTCGGTAGTGAGGCGAGAACCATAGCTTTCGCAGACTCAAACATTCCACTCGCCATAATGACTCGCTCGGCTCCCGAGCGCTCCAGCAGTCTCCGGCGTACGAGCTCAGCGATTTGTGGGTCAGTGTCATTCATGAGCGCCTACGACTTCCTCTAACAACGGCTTCACACCAAGGTTCTCAGCACGACTAAACAGATAGTTCATATCGCAATCAGAGCTCAGCAGATTTCTTACATCGCGGAGCTGAAGTTCTGATCTTGACTCTCTGGCCCAATACAATTTGGAAAGAATCAAATCTTCTCGTGTAACAATCCACGTTTGAAAATCTCCGAGTGTAATTCTCCGCCGCCGCGCAAACTCCTCCTGACGGTATTCGTGGTCCTTCAGGACGATGCAGTCGAATTTTAAGATCGATTCATTGTGAATCAAATTAAACATCGAACGTTGTGCAATAGCATTGGCCACAGCGCGACGATCCAGGTAATAGTCAGATTCAAACAGGCTTACCAGAAGCTCCGTTTGATCGGTAGTCAGTTTAACTACCAGATCGATGTCGCGGGTCATCCGAGGCTGCGCATAGTAATTCATCGCCATTGAACCCGTCAGCATGTACGCCACTCCGCCTGATTCGAGGCGTTGGGACACATCACGCAAAACATCGAGTTCAGTCTTCATTGTGGTCTGGCAGATTATAGCGAGGAACCAGATCGGAGGGGCAAGTTGATCGCGGCTACTTGGTCACAATCGTGAGTAGGCCGCGGATTTATCGCTGATAATCCGCGGCTTTGATGACTGGGTTTGTCTTGGGAAGCGAAGGGATGAGCATCGGTACTGAGCGACGATACTCTTCGTAGGTTTCGCCATGCTCGCGCACGAGATCGCGCTCTTCAAACTGGATCGCGAGCAGGATGTAAGCCGTTGTCGCGAGCGAAAAGAGCAGGTGCGCGGCCGTCATCACCGGCGTCATCCAGAATGCGAACAACCAGCCAACGTAGAGCGGATGTCGCACGAGCTTGTATGGGCCGGGCGTCGTAAACCGCAGACCACTTTCCGGCTGGCCCAGCAAATTCCGCCATACCTGGCGCAGTCCGAACAAGTCGAGGTGGTTGATTAGGAACGTCGAGAACAGCACCAGTCCCCAGCCAAAAGCGAACAGACCGCGCAACACTAGCCGACCAGTCGAATCTTCAACTGACCAGATCACGCCGCCGAGTGGCCGCCATAACACAAACAACAAAATCAGCGCGACACTCGAAAACAAGACGTAAGTTGAGCGCTCGATCGGCTTCGGCACGATCCGCGTCCACCACTCTTTGAACCACTTGCGCGCCATCACGCTGTGTTGCACTGCAAACAGAGTTAACAATCCGACATCGATGGCGAGACTGATGCCGAGCGGTCCGGTCGCAGGGCCGTCGAGCGTGCGCGGCACGCCGAAGCCGCCGATGAACCCGACCGCGTACAGAAACGTTCCGAGGAAAATCACGTAACTAAGTGTTCCGTAAGCAAAAAATGAAATTCGCTTCAGCATTGCCTTGCCTCCTGCTTTAGTTCCGCAGAGGATACGCCTTCCGCGCGGCGTGGCTATGGGAGTTTAGTCCCGGTTTGGCTATACTTCCGGGCCTTCGCATAGGACTTTTGTCTCAGCATCGACGCGCGATGATCAAGAAGCCGGCACAGCGAATTCGATACTTGCGCACACCAGACGGCGTGCAGGTCGCGTGGGCCGAAGCGGGCACGGGGCCGACGCTGATCAAAGCCGCAAACTGGATGACTCACCTCGAATACGAGTGGGAAAGCCCGGTTTGGCGTCACTGGATTCGCTTCTTCAGCGAGCACTTCCGTTACATACGTCACGATGAACGTGGTTGTGGAATGACTGACTGGAACGTCGGCGACCTGTCGTTCGCGCGCTGGGTCGAGGATCTCGAATCGATAGTCGAGGTAGTCAATCCGATGGAGCCGTTCGCCCTCCTCGGGATCTCGCAGGGTGCGGCGACGTGTATCGCGTATGCAGTAAGACATCCGGAACGCGTTTCGCGGATCGTGCTCTACGGCGGCTACGCGCGTGGAACGTTTCGTCGTGGCGATCCTGACAAGGAACGTTTATATCGCGCCCTCATCGATATGACGCGGCTGGGTTGGGGAAAAGACAATCCGGCGTTCCGCCAGGTGTTTACTTCGCGATTCATTCCCGGTGCGACTGATGAACAGATTGGTTGGTTCAACGAGCTGTGTCGGAAGACAACGTCGCCGGAGATTGCTGCGCGACTGCTCGAGACACGTGCTGTGATCGACGTAATGGAACTGCTCGGCAGCGTCCGCGCGCCGACCCTCGTCCTGCACTCGCGTGATGATGACGTGATCCCGATCGCCGAGGGACACATTCTCGCCGCCGGAATTCCGAACGCGCAGTTTGTTGAGCTCGATTCGAAGAACCATATCCTGCTCGACAGCGAACCGGCGTGGGAACGCTTCTGCGCCGAAGTGCTGGATTTCATGAATGTTAAAGAGCCACTTAGCGGCGAGGATCCTGCTTTTGAATCACTGACTGCGCGAGAGCGCGAAATACTGGCGTTGATTACCGAAGGACTCGGCAATGCAGAGATTGCGGAACGACTTTCGATCAGCGAGAAGACCGTGCGCAATCACGTGTCGAACGTGTTTGACAAGCTCGGCGTCTGGACGCGCGCGCAAGCGATGGTCTTCGCCCATGATCACGGCTTCCGCACACGATTAGGAGAATCATGAAACGATCCGGGTTAATCTGTCTTTATCTATTGATCTGTGTTCCGGTCTTTGCGCAGAAACGGGTGGAACCGCTGCCGAAGCTCCTCTCCGTTCGCGAACAACAAGCAGTGCGTGAGTCGTGGCTGAAGAAACGTCTCGACACGATGCTGCTGCCGATGATGCGACAGCAGAAGATCGAGATGTGGATCGTCACGAATGAAGAATTTCATCCGGATCCCGTCACCGAATATATTGCGCCGCCACTGCCTTACAATGGCCGTCGTGACTTTTTCATCTTCGCGGATCGCGGTGGTGACAAACTCGATCGCATCGCGCTCGTCCGTTATTCCGAAGAACACTTGAAATATTTCTTCGAAGTACTAAACCCGCCGGGCAGAGATATTGCTTCAACGCTTCGCCGCATCGTCGAGGAACGAAACCCGAAAACAATCGCTCTCAACATGGGTGGCACGCGCGGCGCCACGAATGGCATCACACACGATGCTTACAAGTTTCTGGCTGAAACACTCGGGCAGGATCTCTCGTCGCGCTTTGTTTCGGCTGCGCCACTCATCGTCGAATACATGGACACTCGCCTGCCCGAAGAGCTCGAACATTATCGAACGGCCGTGGCGGTTACTGACATCCTGACGCAGCGCGCGTTTTCGAATGAAGTGATCACGCCGGGGAAGACCACCGTCGGCGATGTGCGCTTTTGGTTTCTGCAACAGGTGAACAATCTTGGCCTCGGTGTGTGGTTTCAGGCTGACTTGCGAGTGCAGCGACAAAACACGGAGACGGGGAAGACGCTGCAGTTTCTCAGCGTCGCGGAGGAGTCGACTGTGATCAAACGCGGCGATGTGATTCACATCGATTGTGGAGTGAACTACCTGGGCCTGAGCACTGACTGGCAGAAGATGGCGTACGTGTTACGCGAAGGAGAGAAGGATGTGCCTGAAGGATTGAAGAAAGCGCTGGCGAATACGAACCGGCTTCAGGACGCGTTGTTCACGCACATCAAACCCGGTGCGAATGGTTTCCAGGTTTATGAAGCGACGATGGCGGATATGAAGACGGCCGGCATTGAAGCGATGATTTATTCACACTCGGTCGGCAATCAGGGACACGCGCTCGGTGCGAGTATCGACTTTCGGCGTCCGACAGCCGGCGCGCCACAGGAACCACCGTTCCGCGAAGGCTCGTACACGTCGATCGAGCTAAACACATCCACTCCCGTTCCCGAGTGGAACGGCCAGAAAGTCACCATCATGATGGAAGACGACGCATACCTCACGAAGGACGGAATGAAGTGGTTCCGCCCTCGCCAAACCGCGTTCTACATAATTCGTTAAGTGAATTTGATCTTGACGGTACAACTGTACCGTCAAGATCAAATTACACATTCATCAATGGGAGCGAGCGGTAGCGTTTGCCCGTGAGGCGTGAAAGGGCGTTTACGACTGCCGGAGAGATCACGGGAACTGGCGGCTCGCCGCAGCCCGTCGGTGGCTCGGTGCTTGGGACGATGTGGACATCAACCGTCGCAGGCACCTCCATGATGTACGGCGGCGCGTAGCCATCGAAGTTTCGCTGTTCAATACGCCCATCCTTCAACGTGATCGCGCCCTTCGCCACGAGCTGCGTGAGTCCAAAGCCGAGTCCACCCTGAAACTGGCTCTCAACACTCAACGGATTAACTGCCATCCCGCAATTGACCGCCACCGTCGCGCGATGAATCCGCGGGCGCTTGTTTTCAATCGAGACTTCCACCGCACACGCGACCGCAGTATCGAACGACTCGTGACACGCAATCCCAGCCGCTCGTCCGCGTGGCAAAGTCTTTCGCCATGCACTCTTTTGCTCTAACAGATCGAGCACCGCGTGGAGCTTCTTCGCGTCAGCCTTGAGCAGCTTTCGACGATACGCAATCGGATCGACTTTCGCTCGCGTCGCGAGCTCATCAACGAGCGTCTCCATCACAAACGCACTGTGCGTGTGCCCGACTGAGCGCCACCAGAGTACAGGCACATTCACAACCGGATGATGCACCGTCACGCGAAAGTTCGGAACGTCGTAACTCGTGTCCTTCGCGCCTTCGACAGCAGTCTCATCGACGCCGTCTTTAATCATCATCGCGAAAGGTGTCCCGGCAAGTAGCGATTGCCCGACGACAACATGACGCCACGCCACCGGCATTCCATCTTTGCCGACGCCAATCTCGACACGATGTACATGCATCGGACGATAGTAGCCGCCACGCACATCGTCCTCACGACTCCAGATCAGTTTGACTGGCGTGCCGCGCAGACGCTTCGCGATCAGCGCAGCTTCGCGCGGTATGTGTGAATCGGTCGTCGCGCGCCGTCCAAAACCGCCGCCGGCAAACTCGGTATGGAAAGTGACTTGTTCAGGTTTGAGACCGAGCACCTGGGCAATCACTACCTGGTCCATCGTCTGGAACTGCGAGGGCACCCACGCTTCAGCCATATCACCATCGAATTTGACGGTCGCGTTGAGCGGCTCCATCGGCGCGTGTGCGAGGAAAGGAAAGTCGTACTCGGCAACGATGCGATTCCCCGCCGGAATTCCATCGAACGCTTTCGTGTCGCCGCGATTGATCGCGACTTTACCGTCAGTTGTCGCTAGCTGTTTGTAACGCGCGAGTAGCTCGGCGGAGTCAGCGCGTTCGACGCCTGACAAGTCCCAATCAATCTGCAAACGATCGCGAGCCTGTTTCGCAGTCCAGAAGCGATCGGCAACAACCGCGACGCCAGTCGGTATCTCAAACACGTCGCGCACGCCGTCGAGGCTGCGCGCGTCGCGATCATCGACGCTCTTCACCTTCCCGCCAAAGACCGGCGGATGGGCCACGAGCGCGATCTTCATTCCGGGCAGATCGAGATCGAGCCCAAACTTCTGCGAGCCGTCGCACTTCGAGCGGCTATCAAGCCGCGGCACTTTCTTTCCGATCAGGCGAAAGTCAGATGGGTTTTTGAGTGTTACTGTTTGCGGCACCGGCTTGCGCGCCGCATCGTCCGCGAGCTCAGCATAGCTCGCGGAGCGGTTGCCTGGTCCATACACGACACTGTTCTCAGTCCGACATTGATCCGGAGCGACTTTCCAACGAGCCGCGGCCTCAGCGACGAGCATCGCGCGGGCCTTGGCGCCGAGCTCGCGATACTGCTGAAACGAATGCGCGATCGATCCCGACCCACCAACCATCTGAATACCGAACAGAGGGTCCTTGTAAACGTCTGCTGCCGGCGCGAGCTCCGCGATGACCTTGGACCAGTCGGCGTCCATCTCGTCTGCAAGAATCATCGGCAGCGAAGTCTGCACGCCCTGGCCAAACTCGAGCCGGTTCACAGTGATCACGATGTGGCCGTCGCGCCGCACGTGTACGAACGCGTCCGGTGGATACACTTTCGGCGGCGGAGGTTGTTGAGCGAGTGCGGCGGGCTTATCGAGATACAGCGAGATCAATAACCCGCCGGCCGCAGCCGTCGTGAGCTGAATAAAACTACGCCGGTTCAATTCTGTTTTCGGAGTCATGCTGCTCCTTTGATCTGTCTCGAAGCACTCGCGATCGCTTCGCGAATACGCACGTACGTGGCGCAGCGGCAGAGATTCCCGCCCATCGACTCTTCGATGTTTGTGTCGGTCGGGTTCGGCGTTGCTTTCAGTAGTGCGACGGCGCTCATGATCTGTCCGCTTTGGCAATAGCCACACTGCACCACGTCCTTTTCAACCCACGCACTCTGCACTGCACGTCCGACACGATCGCTCCCGACACCTTCAATCGTAACGATCTCTCGTTTACCAATCAGCGACACCGGGACCACACACGAGCGTGTCGCCACGCCATCGACGTGTACTGTGCAAGCACCACACGCACTGATGCCGCAGCCGTATTTCGTGCCTGTCAGTTTCAACTCTTCTCGTAAAACCCACAGCAGAGGTGTTGACGGATCAACATCCACTGTCTTCTCAGCACCGTTCACAGTGAGTTGATAATTTGCCATGTCGTTTATCTTCCTTTTGGACAGGGAGTGCCTGCTTCAACCCATGTGCGAGTGGCGGCGACGAATTCCTGATGCGAGATTGGCGGCGTGGTGCGCATCGCTCCGTCGGACCTGCGGCCGGGATTCCACGCCCAGAGCACGAGATCGGCTTCTGCGTGATGTTTTAGCAACGCTGATCCATCCATGTGCTCGTTCTTTGCAGGGTCTGTAACCGCGCGGCAGACGGCAGCGCTCGACAGCGGTCGATCGTTCACGTCCTGCCACTGCATCGAGAGCGGCGCGAGATGCCAGTTTAGCCCACCCGGAACACCCGTGCTGTCTGCATTTTTCTCCTGATGACAACCGATGCAGTTCAATCCGGGGACACCAAAGCCGTCCGGCCCGCGCACGACGTTTGCGAAATGCCGGTGACGATCGTCGCCCTGTTGCGGGTAGTTGGTGGCAGTGTGGCAGTTGATGCAGCGTGGTGAGACGAGTACGGAGTAGACCTGGTCCCACGCTGCGAGGGCGGCTGCATTGGTTGGCTGATCGGGTTTTGCCGCTATTGAAATGGTTATCGCAAACAGCGCCAGGACGAAAACCGGCGCAAGCAACCGGACTGGTGCGAACATTTATTCCCCCTTAGCCACAAAAAAGCACAAAAGCACAAGCAGATCAACTAAAACATTTGTGCTTTTTGTGCGTCTTTGTGGCTAAGTTGTTTATAACAACGGCTGCCAGGACGGGCTCCAGTTCGTACCAGTATCAGTGAGCTGAGTCGGATTCTTGCCGTCTCTATTCATCACCCAGATTTGCGTTCCTTCGGTTCCACCACGCTCGAAGACGATCTTCGATCCGTCCGGCGACCACGAAGGATTACGACCAAGGCCTAATGAGCGCGCGTTGTTTCCATCGCTTCCGTCTGCGGCAATCAGTCCGACAGTAAACTGCGACGTCTTGTTGCCATCCAGATCGGAAGAAGTACGGCTTGAGCCAAAGATAATCTCCTTGCCGTCCGGCGACCAGTCGAGCGAATGAAGCCACCACGTATTAAGCCGTACAAGTTGTTTGCGACTGGTTCCGTCAGCGTTGATCAAATCGATTCCCTGAAACGTCGTGAAGGCAATCTGTTTTCCATCAGGCGACCACGATGGAGATCCCGATCCTTCGGCTAGCCTGAGGTCGTTACTGCCGTCAACATTGATCACGTGCAGACTGAAGTCGGAGTTCTTGACACTGCAGAAGGCGATCTTCGTACCATCAGGCGACCACGCGAGGTTGACGTTGTGGAAGATGTTGCTGACAAGCAGTTTGGAATCACTGCCATCGGCCTTCATCACGTAGAGCGCGGTTGCATCCTTCAGCCTGTCCATGTAAGCGATCTTCGTCCCATCCGGCGACCATGCAGGTTGAAGCTGGTGCGGGCCGTCGGTGAGTTTGGCAAGCCCGCTTCCGTCAGGGTTCATCGTGTAGATTCGCTCGCCATTGTCGCGATTACTCACAAACGCGATCTTCCCGTTACTCTTCCCCACTGCTTTGTTGAAGGCGGTGACGGACGTAATCAAACCCGTGACTAGAACGATTGAGACGATCAGACGCCTTGATATGTGTCTCATATGCTTCTCCCTGAATGCGGAAAGTAACCTTAACACGTAGCGACCCCGTCGGGAGTTCCGAAATAACGCCGAAGGCGTTGCTAATTTCAGCCCAGAGGTTGGAGCGCAGCGACAACCCTCGGTATGACACCCAAATGCGACGAACTCTGAAGGGGTTCGGCCATTGGCGAACCCTTTCAGGGTTTATAATAAAATCGGATGCTGATTCCCAGGGTTGTCGCTGCGCTCCAACCCTGGGCTGAAATTAGCGAACGCCTTCGGCGTTTCAAAAACGCTGCTTGAAGACTGTTAACATCAATGACCAATCCAACAAATGAATCCGTGCACGTGAGTTTCAGACACACGGAGAAGGAATACCTTGCGGCGGTGCGGTTTTACTTCTGGCGCTCGATAGAACTGTCTACGCGACTGATCGTGACGTATGTGCTGTTCTCTGCTGGTTTGCTGCTGGCTGTGGCACTGATGGGTTTCGCAATCCCACTCTGGGTCAATTTCGCATTAATTATTCTGGTCGGCGTGGCGTGGTTTCAGGGGTACGTCGTTGACCTGCCGCGCCGCTACTTCCGTGGCGATCCGAAGTTTCGCGACGAATACCACTTGACCTTCTCAGACGCGGGCATCCAATTTCAAACACAGAATATGTCTTCGATGATCGCCTGGAGTTTCTACACCGGTGTGATTGAAAACGACCGCTTCTACCTTATGAAGTACGGCAACAACATTCACGCGATATCGGTTCTGCCCAAGCGAGTGTTCACAGATAGCAAACAGGAAATAGCTTTCCGGCAAATGCTGCGTCGCAACTTGGATCCGAACCTGAAACTCAGCGAAGGCGAGCGACAACCACAGGAATACGTTCCCAAAAGCTTGCAGCCACCGGACTGGCGCTAACGTTTCAAGTCTTGGTCGGAGCAACTGCGCGCACCTGCATCACCTGTTTCAGAAATCTCTTTGCTACTTTCCCCGCGACCGTTCCTCCAAGCGAACTCAACTTCCCGCTGGCCACAACGATTTTGGACCGCGGATCAACCGCCGTATAGACGTACTTCGTGAAGACATCGTGATCCACTTGAAGAACCAGGTCGGCGGCCGACTCATCGCGAGTGATCACCAGACCCATCTGTGAAAACTCCGGCCGCTTTTGAAGCTTGTCTTCAATCACTGAAGTGCCCACCAGTATTGACGACGACTTTACGTAGATCAGCTTCGCGGATCGTAGCGAAGCGACCGGATCAGGCGACTGTGCTGAAACGACAGTCACACAAAGCGATAACAAGCAGAGCGCTGGAAAAATTGTGCGTAGGGGTGAGTGCGGTCTCATGATAGACCGCAGTATCTCGCGTTTCGAGAGTCCCGCCTGCTAAAAATAGGACAGTTTTACGATTGTCACTCCGGCATTAGGGCTCGCGGCTGATATCTACCGTTGGCTCGGTCGTGAGCAGCCCCATGATGTCGCCGATGGAAGCTTCAAAGACCAATGCGTCTTTACTAAGTGTTTGCTCTCGCCGTGTACCCAACAGAGCATCAGCCGCGTGATATGCGAGCGTGACGTAGCGTTTCGAGTTCTTTTTTGAGAGGCATCCAATAACGTCGATCTGCGTCGCGTATCTGGTGTTCCTCTTCAGTTAACAGGTTATCGAGAAGTGATTCGTCTTCCGACTCAAGTACCTTTAGGAGCGGTCGCTGTCGGAAGAGTTGAACCGGAATTCGATGCTGTCTCACCAACTCCATTAGCAATTGTGGAGTTCTCAGCTCAAGAAACCAGAATCGAATTTGCTCTTTAGTCGGAGTTTCACGGTTTGCGAAATAGTTCACCTCGACCAGCCGGCGAATCATCGGCCAATCTTTGTCACGCTGCGTCTTCTTGGCTTGAACCAGATCGGGAAGGCCCATCAGTTCTATTATTGAGCCATCTACTTCAATCGTTGTATGCCGTCTCCATAGGTCGGCGAAAGGGGAAACGCCGCGCATTTTCGTCATCACTTCCACGTGCTTCGGCGTGATTGCATCTAAAGTGAATTGCATGCCCTTTGCGAAGATACTTCATCTCAAATGGCGGGACAGCGATTACCTCCGCTTTCAAATCATTTAAAGCTTTCCCGAGTCGGGCAAGATTCTCAGAGCTTGCAAGAATGGCCAAATCAGTGTCGCGGCTAAACTCTGCTGCGCCGTAGAATACGCACGCCTGACCGCCCATGAGCAGCGCTTGTACTCGATGTGTCCGGATCGAAGAAAGGACTTTGAGTATCGGGTTGCGGGTCAAGCACACCACCTAAATAGAAATACACTTGCCACAATTTTTCTGATTCACGCCAGCGCTCCTGCGGTGAGAGGCGATACCACGCGGCCCATTCTTCGCCGACAATTTCTTCAGGCGTAATCATCAGAAAACAACTGCTCTCGAAATCACAATTTAGTGCCCCCGCAGGGATTCGAACCCCGAACCAACAGATTATGAGTCTGCTGCTCTAACCGTTGAGCTACAGGGGCACAATTTTTCCGCGTTTTTCAACCGCCCGTGTTACCGCTCGGACGAGTTCATCATAAAGCAACGTTTGATGAGTGACGAATCTTAGCAGCCCTAATCCGAGCCCTTCAAGAGACCCGAAATCACCGGCAGTGGTTCCTCACCTTCGCGCGGCAGCTCGGTGTCGTCGATTACGATTGCAAACCGCGGAACTGACGCATCATCTGGAGCAGCGCCACCCGCGACTTGGGCTTCTCGTAATCGAACCACCAGCTCGTGATCTTTCATCGCAGGCGAAACTACCAGGACCGTCGAAGCTTGCCGGCCTTCGTTCAAAATCGTCTGCACTTCGGTCATGACCCCCGGCGTTAACTGGTCCAACTTCATGAGAATCAACGCTGCGGAGCGAATCAGGATCCGAACGGCAATCTCCCAGATCTCGTTTCGCAGCTCCAACTTCGGAATCGTTCGTTCGCCAGTCGCGACCGGGCTCGGATTGATGATCGAGATGACCGGCAGTTGAGGCCCGACCGCCGCCAGAATGCCCTGCTCGACCCACGTGATCGGTATCTCATAACCTCCTCGCAAAGGAAAGTCCGATTCTTCAGACGGCAAGGCAACGTCCTGCGCCTCCGAAGCAAAGTTGCGCAAAAACAATCCGAAGGGCTCATTGTTCGCCCAGTAACGCTCGAGCACTTTCGCAGCTTTTGCATGACTCTCAGCAGCAGCGGCACTCAGCTTTTCGAGGAACTCAGTTTGTTCTGCGGCGGCTTTTTCAAGCAGGTCCCAACGATCACTGAGTTCCGGGTGCTGGTTAAACTCGTCGAGGATGCTGAGGTAAGTTTGCGCGTGGTATTCGCTACGCTTCGTGTGCGACGCAGGTGGTAAACGCGTCAACAGTGCCGGACACATCTCGATCGCCTGGCCCACGAGTGTTTGAATCGCCGGCTCAGGCGCTGGACCACAGTGAACCGCAAGTGCCTCGAGTGTGGCCAGCCACTCATCCGTCCGGCCGAGACCGTAGTACTCTCCCGAGAGATTGAACAACGCTCGCGCAGCACGCTCCCGGACCACGGGATCCGGCGACTTACCACAGTAGTTGTAGGCCGCTCGGTATTCCTCGATTGCGCGCTCCCTGTCCCCCGCTTCGCCAAAGGTGGTCGCTTTGTTGTAGACAGCCAACCCAACGAAGCGACACACTTGCGGATCGTCGTCTTCTGCGAAACGTTCGCACGTTGCAGTGAATGCCTGCACGGCATCTTCCGTACGGCGCGCCTGCCTGAACATTGTCGCCCGGTTATACATGGCATTCGCCAAAGCACGCCGGTCAGCCATGGTTGTTGCAGGTTCGAGGTCCTGAATTGCAGCCTCAAAATATTTGACTGCATCATCGAACTTTTGCGCCGCACCCGCTGCGACTCCGGCATTGAGCAGAGCTGACCGCGCAAGCTTTCGCAGCGCGACTTCAGAGGAGTCTTGAAATCGCGAGATCACCATCTCAAAACCTTTGACTGCCTCGTCGTAAAAACCTCCCTTTTGTAGCGCGGTGCCGCAATTCGATAGTGCGTGCGCCCACCAGATGCGGTCTTCGCCCTGCGGCTCCTCTCCCATCAGTCCAACGCCCTCGCTAAACTTTTGCAGCGCTTCGTTAATCGCACCGCTTTGCAAGTGACCAGTTCCGATTTCAATCAGGCGGCGAGCTTGCCGCGATTTACTTGGTGTTCGATCGTTAGCGTCGGCGCCCCGGAACAGGGAAGCTTCGTGCAACGCAGTCTCCGTTCGACGACAGACTTCCGGGTCATCGTCCGTTTGAAAGCGCGCGTAAAGGTCATCGTAGGCAGCAACCGCTTCGTCCAAAGCTCCCGACAATTTCAGCACTGTGGCGCGCTCCAACATGGCCCGCGCCAACGTTCGCCGATCTTCCATCGTTGATGCTGGCTGAAGACGCTCGATACAGGAGTCGAGATGCTGAAGCGCATCCGAAAAGCGACTCATCCGACCACAGGCAATCGCAGCGTTCAAGGCAGACTCACGAACAAGATATGCAGTGTCGTCGTCTGAATCGGAGTCGAACTTCGACACGCATTCAGAGAACACACGCAGCGCCTGTTCATGATGGTTGTATTTCTCGAGTGCGACCCCGAAGTGATAAAGCATGTTTGCGTACCAGAAACGATCCTCGTCCTTCGGTTCCTTATCAAGCGACTGGTACAACGACCAGAATCTGTATAACGCCCACACTTCTCCGCGCTTCAGCTTCTCGACCGCTTCATCCACGAGAAAACGATTTTCTCTAGTTGTATTCATAAGGTCGCCTGCAAACTGACCTGAGCAGTTTATCCGACCGCGATAAAACCTGAAATAAATCCCACACTCGCAGCAACTCCGGTCGTCGCCCAGGACACGTCGTCGCTCCAATGGGAGCTCGTCAATCCGTTTCGCTTTATCCGCAACCAGGATGTGGTTGACGACTTAAGAGACATTTACGAGCACTTACCGGCCGACCAGAAAACGGCTTCCGGTTTGGAAAGAAAACTACAAGACCTTTCAAGACTTGCTGGAACTCCGAGACTCACAAATTCCGAACTGACGAGGACGGTTGCAGAGACTATATCTTCCCAATGTCTCACAACATCAGAATCTGGATCGACAACGCACCGCCCGGAACTCCAGCGCCGGCGTGGTTTTTAGACGGTCAGCAACTGAGCGCGCCTAAACCGTGTGCCGCCAAACACCAGAAAAGCTTCTGCATCGAAATCCCGATTGATTACAACGTAAAGCGACCTAAAACCGTCAACGTCTCAGCCAGGCTGGCAGACGGCACCATCATTGGACCAACGGATGAAGAAGAAGCCGGCATGGCTGTCTTCCGCGACAAGCTGAGTGAGCGTCTCGCTTTCGAGCGCCAAGGCGTTCGACTGTACGAAGCATTACTGAACAAATGCCAGACGCTCGGCGAGTCGGCGCCGGGACCGACGCTCGAAGATATCGAACACATCGGCAGCGAAGAGCTCGAACACTTTCTGCTGATCGACAACGCCATCACCGAAATCGGCGGTGATCCGGCGGTGCAGAGTCCGTGCGCTGACGTTGTCGGCGTGACTTCGCTGGGCATCTTGCAGGTGCTGACTGATCCGCGCAGCTCGTTGGCTCAGTGCTTGCAGGCGATGCTGACGGCTGAGTTGACCGACAACGATGGCTGGACGCTATTGATCAATCTGGCGGACAACCTCGGCTACGACGACTTGAAAGCAGAATTTGAAACCGCGCTCGAGCACGAAGAGGAGCATCTCGTAAACGTGCGCAACTGGTTGTCGGAATGTGTGCTCGAGAGCGCACAGGTTTGAAGTCTTAATCAAAATCATTCAAGGTCAAGGAGAAAACAATGAGTTCAACACTGGGACAAACTGGCTACGGCACGGGCCAGATGGGTAGTACTGGTAGCGAGATGAGTCAACACACTGAAGGGACGGTCGCGCGCACGATCGAACAGCAGACGGCGAAGCTTCCGTCAGACACGTTTCTGTGGGCCGCTATCGGATCGATTGGTACGTCAGCGATTCTGCGGTTGATGGGGAAGAAGAATGCGAGTTTGTTTGTTGGTGAATGGGTAGCGCCATTCCTGCTGCTCGGTGTCTACAACAAGATCGTCAAGACACAGGGCTCCGACCGTCTGAGCCGCGGACATTAATCCAAATACGCCGAAGGCCGTCGTAAATGATCTAACGCCGAAGGCGTTCGCTAATTTCAGCCCAGGGTTGGAGCGAAGCGACAACCCTGGGAATACGATAAGAAATAAATTATAACCCTGAAAGGGTTTGTCTTAAGGCGAACCCTTTCAGGGTTTTTTTCATTTTTCACTATTACCCAGAGTTCTTCGCTTCGCTCCGAACCCTGGGCTGAAATTAGCCAACGCCTTCGGCGTTATTAGTGAACCACCGTGTAACTCTCGTCTCTCCCGTTCGCGCCGTTCGTCCGATCCCAATCAGGCTTGAGCACCACCTTGATGCAGTTGTCCTTCTTGTTCTTGAACATGTCGTACCCGCGCGGGGCGTCTTCAAGACTCATCCGGTGAGTGATAACAAAGCTCGGATCGATGTCTCCATTCTCAATCATTTGCAACAACGGTCGCATGTACCGCTGCACGTGCGCCTGTCCGGACTTGATCGTCAGTGAGCGATTCATCAGCGAGCCCAGCGGAAACTTGTCGACGAATCCGCCATAGACGCCGATCACTGAGACTATGCCGCCGTTCCGGCAACACATGATCGCTTCACGCAACGCGTGCGGCCGATCGGTCTCGAGCCCCGCCGCCTGCTTCAGACGATCGTAAGCAAAAATAGCCGTCGGTCCATGCGCTTCCATGCCGACGTCGTCGATACACGCGTCAGGCCCGCGACCGCCCGTCATCTCCATCAGCGCTTCGTACACGTTCTGTTCTTCGTAGTTGATCGTTTCCGCGCCGCCGTCTTCAGCCATCTGCAAACGCTCCGGCACCTGGTCGATCGCGATCACTCGCTCCGCACCGAGCAGGAATGCACTGCGAATGGAAAACTGCCCGACAGGCCCACAGCCCCAGATCGCGATCGTGTCGCCCGGCTTGATGTCACACATCTCCGCGCCCATGTAACCGGTCGGGAAAATATCTGACAGGAACAGCACCTGTTCGTCGCTAAGGTGATCCGGCACTTTGATCGGGCCGACATCCGCAAAAGGTACACGCGCATACTCCGCCTGGCCGCCCGCGTAACCACCCGTCAAATGCGAGTAACCAAAGATCCCGGCCGGCGAATGACCAAACATCTTTTCGGCCATCCACGCATTCGGATTCGAGTTTTCACACAGTGAAAACATCTGCTCCTTGCAGAAAAAACACCGGCCACACGCAATCGGGAACGGTACCACCACGCGATCGCCGACTTTTAGATTAGTCACCTCGCGACCAAGTTCCACCACCTCGCCCATGAACTCATGACCCAGGATGTCGCCACTTTTCATCGTGGGAATGAAATGGTTGTAGAGGTGCAGATCGGAACCGCAGATTGCTGTCGAAGTGATCTTCACGATCGCGTCGCGCTGGTTCAGGATCTGTGGATCCGGAACGTCGCTGACACTCACCATTGTTTTGCCATACCAGCAGTTTGCTCTCATCGCTCTGTGTATCTCCCTTCCGATCCATAATTCGTTGCAGTCTCGCTCGGGAGCATCTCGGCGCTTTCGAGCTCTTTCGCACTCGCCGGCTGGCCTGGTCGCTGTGCCGTGTAACCAGTGCCCAGCAATGTCGCGTCAGAAACGACAACTTCACCAACTTCCAAAACTTGTTTGAACCGGCGCAGATCGTCGTCGAGCTGCTGTTCCGGTTCTTCACCAAACAACTTCGCCACCGCCGCACCAAGCACGCCGCCGACGGGGTTGTATTCCAGATTGACTTTGAGGATCGTGCCGCGATTGCCCGCAGCACGTTCAAAACGAACAGCGCCGGCGTTATCGACATCCGAGCCTTCGAGTGAACGCCAAGTGATCACTTCGTTCGGAACGTCGGCGATGATCGTCGCATGCCATTCCACTTCCGTTCCGGCGGGACCTTTCGCTTTCCAATGCGAGCGACCGTCGCCCAGATCGCGGACTGACTCGAGATGGCGCATGAAGCGCGGCAGGTTTTCGAAGTTCCTCCAGAAGCTATAGACCTCTTCGGGCGGAAGATTTATGAAGCATGAGCCTTTTGCTTGAATGCCCCGGTTAGTGCTGCTGCTGAGCTGCATCGCACAAACAACGTCGAGCGCCGTGACCGCGAGTACATTCGCTGTCGCAAACGCGACGCGTCCAAGCTTTGCGTTGGGGTTCGTGGCGGCTACACCGAGGCTTGCTAGATCTATCGCATCACCGACGACGCGCGACCACACTCCCTCAGTCGGTTTCTCCTGAGCGAAGATGGTGATGCCTGCACCGATTTCGCGCAGACCGTACAGTCGTATTAAACCTGTGTGCTTGTTTGAAACACCTGAGATGTTTGCGATAGCGCGCGGCGCAAGCAACTCTGCGAGGCCGAGGCCGATACTGAACCAACCCAATCCCTTTGCTAATCGTTTGGCACTGCTGGATGGTAAGCCCGGTCGTGCTCGCTCCACTGAGTAGTTCGCGCCCCGAGACTGGGGTGCTTGCAGCTCGAGTTCGCTTACTGACGATGCTTCCCCGAGATCGAATGTTCCTGTTTGCTGGTTTGTTGACATGGATTCCCCCTTGCGGATGTATTGATTAATGATCTGTTTAGTCAAACAGTATTCCGGTGCGAATGAGTAGTTGAAATGTGCTTTTTGTGACTCGACGTTTGTTGTTCACAAGAAAATGAACGCAATAAATTCTTTTCGAAATAATTCGATCGTTGACTGAGGCACACATTTCGCAAGGACGATTGGCAAGAACGAACACGGGAGGGTTTTAAATGGACAAGAAAGATAAAGAGCCGAAAGGCACGACCGCGACTGCTTCAAAGATGGCGGCGAAGAAGGGGGACGAATCACCTTCGCCGGGTCAGGGTGCAACCAGCTCACAGAACCAGGGCGGGGCGCAGGGCCAGGGCGCGACCGGTTCACAGAATCAAAACGCCTCGATCACTCCGCAACAGAACCAGGGTGCTGTTGGCGCACAACAAAATCGGGGTCCAGTTGGTTCGCAGCAGACTCAGAACCAGGGCGCACGAAATGAAGGCCCCGGCTCCGGCGGTTCTGGTAGTGGTGACGGTCAGGATCTCCTGCAACAGGCCAAACAAACAACCAATGAGGTTGTGAGCCAGGTTCAACAACAAGCAAACGCACAAATCACTCGCCAGAAAGACACGGCAGCGTCTCAGTTGACCACGGTTGTGAACGCTGTGAGACGTTTTGGTGAAACTCTGAACAACGAAGGGGACGGACCAATCGCCCGTTTCGCGGCGCAGTATGGCGACAAAGCCGCAGACGGTCTCGACCGTTTTGCACGATATCTTCGCGAGCAGGATCCGAAACGATTGCTCAACGACGTGCAGAACTTTGGACGACGCCAGCCGGCGTTGATGATCGGTGGCGCATTCCTTTTAGGTTTCGCGGGCGCACGTATCATCAAGAGCTCAATGGACGCAGCGAGCAACTCGACTTCGACGAACACCGGCACTCAATCAATGATGAATCGAGGGAACACCGGCGTTCGCAGCTCAGCTAATCCTGGAGCGCAGCAGCCGTCGTTCAACACAAACGTTTCCGGAGCGCAACCATCATCGCCTCCTCCGAACCGAGCTTTGTAATGCAGGAGGTGTGTTATGCAACGAATGAATGAAAATCGCCCTTTGGAAAATCGGCCGCTTGGCGATCTGTTCGGTGATCTCGCAACTGACATGAGCAACCTGGTCCGCCAGGAAGTTGCGCTTGCGAAAGTGGAGATCACGCAGAAAGCAAAGTACGTCGGCAGGAACGTCGGCTATCTGGTTGTTGGTGGATCAGTCGCGTATGCGGCGCTGCTGGCGATCATCGCCGGCATCATCATGTTGTTGGCGAAGGTCGTACCCCACTGGGGCGCGGCGTTGATCGTCGGCGTGGTAGTCGGCGGCATCGGTTGGTTGCTGATCGGCAAAGCAATGATGGCGCTGCAACAGGCAGAGCTGACTCCGCGCGAGACAGTAGAGACTTTGAAGGAGGACGCAACATGGATGAAGCAACAAATCAAATAAGCGCTGCGGACTCGGATGAATCGCGGACTACCACATCCGCTGACGATTACGATGACAATACTGAACAAATACGGGCGGATATCGAAGATACCCGCGCTGAAATGACTCAGACGATCAATGAGATCCAGGAGAGGCTCAATCCGGCACACCTCGTGGACCAGGCTAAGGAAGCTGTTCGCGAAGCCACGATAGGCAAGGTTGAGACGTTTGTGGGCCAGGTTGGAGAAACGCTTAGTGAAGTGACTGAGCCGGCGCTGCAGATGGCAAGTCGGGCCGGTAACGTGATCAAGGAGGTAGGAACAACAGTGGGTGACACAATTTATAAAAACCCGATTCCGTTGGCGTTGATAGGTCTCGGAGTGGGCATGCTCGTGATGCGCAGCTATCGCGGCGGGTCGAGTTATAGCAGTGGTACGTCGCAAAGGAGATTTCCGCAGGGGCGACGCAGTAACTACGACCTGGGCGACGTGGGCGAGGGGCTGCACACACAGCAGCAGCAGCAGCGAAGCACTGGGACAAGCACGTTGAATCAAGTGAAAGAGACGGCGAGTGATCTCGCGTCTCGTTCAACGCACGCGCTGAGTGATCTCGGCTCGAAGGCGATGGATAACGCCTCGGCTGCGACGAACCGTGTTGGGCAATTGATGCGTGACAATCCGCTTGCGGTGGGCGCGGTTGCGGTGGCGGCAGGAACGGCTGTCGGGCTGTTGTTACCGTCAACGCGAATGGAGACTGAATATATCGGCGAGACGGGCGAGCGGTTGGTTGAGAGAGTCGAGGACGTCGCGCGCGACGCGCTCGGCCGCGTGCAGGACGCTGCCAAGCAGATGGCGCCGGATCAGGGCCAGCAGGGGCATCAACCGCCGGCGTAAAAACCTTTGACAAGAAGGATTACAGGATTTTTCAAGATTAACAGGATTTCCGATCTTGTTAATCCTGCAAGTCTTGTAATCTTTCCTGTCTAACTATTACTGAAACATGCGAATCCTGGCTAAAACTACGATCCTCGGTTTGTTCCTGCTCGCATCCACCGGCTGCATTGTCGTTGGCGGCTACAGCAGCGATCGCGGCCTCTGGATCTGGCCCGGCTCCATCATCCTCGTCCTCCTCGGCCTCCTCCTCTTCGGCTTCATGATCTTCCGCCGCCGCCGCTGAGCCCGTCGCTTTGAGGCGTACGCACGGGTGGCCACGGAGGGCCACCCCTACAATTAATGCTTCGCGGCCCCAGTCCCCTGGACGATCGCCGTGGGCGACTCACTTGCATTCGTGGCGCGGGTCGCGGTGGGCGCCGCACTTGCATCAACTGTAGGGGTGGCCCTCCGTGGCCACCCGTGCCTTGAACTCTTTCCTGCACGCGGTTTTACTTGAGGACGGCGGCTTGGGCGCTGATGTTGAGGACGTGCCAGCGCTGGAAGGTGTTGATTGTTTCGTTGGGCATCAACAACACGTAGGCGGTTTGGAAATAGAGCGTCTCGGGCCGGCGCCAGTCGAGCCTCACGATCGGATTGAACGACGCGGGCACCGAAGGCGCAGAGCTCGAAGTCGGCGTGTTCGCGTTGGCTTTTCTAACCGTCGTCTTCTGATCATACGCCACTGACGCCGCCAGCAACTGCTCAGCAAGCGGCAAACGCGCCTGCGTCGGCGTCTTCCCACCCGCATCGTAAATCGCCACATCCGTATCAAACGCTGTCGCAATCTTCGACGCATCGGGCGACCACACCGGCAACGCATCAGTCAACGCATCATCAAGCAAACGCTCAGTGCCATCAGGCGCAATCAGCCGCGGCCTGCCCGCCGGCAACTTGTGCTGTCGCTCCCGCACGTTCCACTCATCTTCCTTGCACGCCAGCGCCGCCATCGCGTGCCCATCCGGCGCCCAGGCAAAGTAAAAATAGATCAATCCCTCGCGCGACGTGAGCGGCTTGAGATCGTAACCATCACGATTGCAAATGTAGATCTGCTCGGTATTGAAACTCTCCACTGGGGCAAACAACGGAGCGATTGACGGCGCCGGCGCGGGCGAAGCGCCAACCTCAGGCTCGGGCTCATTCGGCGGTGTCGGGCTCGGACTCGGCATCACGCGCCGGTGCGCGATGAAGTTGATGAAGTTTCCATCAGGCGACCACGTGACCGTCTCAGGAAACACACACGAGAGATCCGGCGGTATCAGGTTACGCAGAAACTGCCCGTCAGAGCTGTAGAGATCAATGCGAAACGTCGACCCGGGTTCGTCGGCAGTGCCATACAAAGCGAGCACGCGGCGCCCGTCAGGCGAAACGACGGTGCGCAACAGAATCTCATCCTTGCGCTTCGTGCTGAAGTCGTTTGCGACCGCGGCGAACTTGTCTAACTCCTCGATGTCAGTCGATGGCGGCGTAACGTCAGCCGCGAGCCGGTACGCGAGATTTTTTGCGGGCACGTCGCGCAAGACACGCGGCACCACATTCTGCCGCTCAACAACATTCTTGCAGCCAGCCACAAAGATCAAAAGGCAAATCAATCCGCGTTTATCCGCGAAGATCCGCGGCAAAATTGTTCTTTTCTGTGGCATCAAAATCGATCGTCAATCAACTCCCGCACAAGACCAGGATTCAACGCGAGCAGCGCACGGATTGTGTTCCGCGGCGACAAATGATCTTCGTCACCTTCATCAAGCTCGACGCAGTTGTGTTGTATCGAACGCGCTAATCGCCGTGCGATTGACTCGTAACCAGGCGTGGTGACGATGTACGCGCGCGTCGCCATCGCGCCGATCAAATCGCACGTGACTTCCTCGCCGCGCTGTCCGTGAATGTCGAGCCCGGTCAGATCCGAAGCCTTGTTGCCGATAGCCGAAACAAGCGCGCGCAAACTGTCGTTGTCACCGTCAGCGATGTGCATCAGCTCATGCGCCAGGACGCTGATCATCCCCTCATCCGAACGCAGGCCCGCGAGGAAGATCGTGCCGAACGTGATCACGTGCGGGCGGCTCAGGTAGACCGACGCATTGTCACGCGATTCCATGTCAGGCTTCACGCGTTTGACGGAATTCACACGCGCGATTGCCTGGCTGAGCCGCTGGTTGAAGCTACGAGACTTCTGAAAGCCGTAATCAGTTGTGAGTTGTTTCAGCGAGTCGATGACGAGCTCTTTCGCAACCGGAAGCAGTCGTTGAGCGCGCTCAGCCCCCGCGCGTGCGTCGGGACTGTGGAGCGGGAGCGAAGGACGCGCCTGCATCTCGTCAATCGCGACACTGCTCTTGGGATCGAGCTTCGCTTGCGTGCAGACCACGCCGATGGCTTGCTCGAGCAAAGCTTTCGCTTCGGGCGACATCGACGCGTGCGCGCGCGATGTTTTCTGGGCGACGGCGCCGCCGCAGCAAGTGAAGAGGACAAATATCAGAAGCAGATTTCTCTTCACTTCAACGGTGCCTCCAGATCGCCTTACGCTTCTCCATAAACGCCTTCACGCCTTCGTTCGCGTCCTGGGTCTTCATCAATTCGTGCAGGTAAATGTTTTCCTGCTCGTCCAGCGCGGCTTCGATCGATCGGCCGCGGCCAAGGTCGAGCGATTGTCTTGCATACGATAACGATGTGCCCGACAGTTCTTTTAACTTCGACAGCACCTCGAGCAGTTTCGGTTCGAGATGAGCGCCGGGGACCACGTGGTTGCACAAACCGAGGCGCCCGGCTTCCACCGCGTCGATTATCTCACCGGTCAGTATCAACTCGCGCGCTCGTTTTTCACCAATAACGCGTGGCAGGAGCACGGCGGCGACCGGCGGAAACACGCCGAGCTTTATCTCCGGCTGCCCGAACCGCGAGCGATCCGAGGCAATCACGATATCGCACGCAGCGACGAGCTCACAGCCACCGCCAAGCGCCGCGCCGTCGACCAAAGCGATCACAGGCTTCGCGAGTTGTTCGAGGAGACGAAAGATCGAATGGAACGCGTCGAGCATCTGGAAGATCGTTTCCTGCACGTGCTCCTCGATCGACACGCCTGCACTGAACGCGCGGCAACTCTTGTCGGCATCGAACACGATCGCCACCAGCTCGCGCTGCGCACACTCTCCAAGCGCGCTCGCGATCTCACGCATCATCGCGATGTTGAGAACGTTCAGCGGCGCCTTCGCGAGCGTGATACGCGCGACGCGATCGTCAATACTGAATTTGATGTGATCGGGCATTTTACAGGATTACAGGATTTTCAGGATTAACAGGATTATCTTGCAAATCATGGGAATCCTGTAATCATGGTCTAACTACCTCAACCAATCCGCATAGATCCGTTTCTGCACAGCCGTCGGACTCGCCACCGGCACGATTCGGTAACTCATCTCACGCTTGTCACCCAACCTGATCACCAACGAGCTCAAATCATCAAACCTGAAGATCGTCAAATTAACCACGTCGCCCAGCTTCTTCTCCGCCATGCGCGCATCGAAGAAATTCCGCGTTGCCCGCATGTTATCCATCGCCACGATCTGGTCGCCCGCATTCAATCCCTGCTCATACGCCGGCGAGCCCGCATACACGCGCCGCACCATCAACCGATCATCGTCCTGCGTGACGTCTGCCCCGAAATAAACTTTCGCATCCGCCGCGCTTGTCTCCAACCTCAGCCCCGCCGCCGCAAGCGCGGCGTTGTAATCAAGCTCCTGTACCCCACGCACATACTTGCTGAAGAACTCTTCGAGACTCCCACCCGCCATCAACTCAGTGGCCTTCTGGAAATCCGCCGGTCCATAGTTGCGGTCCTTCTTAAAGAACTCTGTATAAAGATACCTCATCACATCGTCCAGCGACTTCGTCCCGCCACTCCGCTTCCGTATCTCGAGATCAAGCAACAATCCCAGCAACCCGCCCTTGTCATAGTAAGAAATCTGCGAGTTCACAGAGTTCTCGTCCTGCCGGTAATACTTGATCCACGCATCGAAGCTCGACTCCTCGGCACTCTGCACCAGCCGTCCCGGCGTGTCCTGCAAATTTTTGATCGAGCGCGCGGTGGCACTTAGATAATCACTCTCGCTGATCAATCCCGCACGACGCAAAACCAGATCGGTATAGTAATCAGTAATACCCTCGGCAACCCACAAAACCTTCGTGTAATTCTCCTGCGTGTAATCAAACGGCCCGAGCACGTCCGGCCGAATGCGCTTCACATTCCAGACATGAAAAAACTCATGTGAGACGAGCGCGAGGAAGCCACGATAATCGCGCTCAGGCGTGCTGGTCGTGTTCGGCGCCGCGGAAGTCGCGCGATCGCCGCTGCGAATGCGAAAACCGAATCGCGGGTATCCGAGCGCTGTCGAGTTGAGGTGTTCGAGCCCGCCGCCCGCGTTCTCTCGCAGGTGCAGGATGAACGTGTAGTCGTGATACGGAACCTCGCCGCCCATCAGCTCGACCTGCGTCTCAACAATCTTTTGCACGTCGCGTCGCATGCGCTCGGGATCGTAGTTCCCTGCTCCATCGATCACGATCCGGTGCGGAACACCTTTGACGTTGAAGACGATTGTCTTGAAGTTGCTGGCTTCGAAAGGTGAGTCGTAGAGGATGTCGAAATTCTCGGCGCGGAAAGTGTTCTTCTGACCCGGTGCGGCAGGCAGTCCGGTCGCGACTTTCCAGACGTCAGGCGCGAGCACGCGCACCGTCGAAGGCGACTTCAGAAAGCCTTCGAGATACATCAGCAGGTTGGCGTTGTTCCAGAAGGCGTGATCGGAGTTCAGCTCACTCGTTCGCACCGACAGCTCGTTCGCGTAGACGCGATACGTCGCATGCCACTCGCGCGCGCCGTTAGTGACCACGCGCCACGTGTTCTTGTTTGTCTTTTCCCACTTGAGCGGCTGGCCCGCGGCATTGGCTGCGAAGTCCTGAACGTGACGCTCAAACTCGCGAACCAGGTAAGAGCCAGGCGTCCAAACGGGCATCACCAGCCGCTCTTCCTGCGGACCATTCGCGGTGCGCTTGATCGCGACCTCGACGTCAAACAAGTGCGTGTGTGGCCGCGACATCGCGACCGTGAACGAGATCTCCGGCGGCGCCTGCGCCGCGGCTAATAGCGGCAGCACGAGTAAAAGGGCGGCGCAGAACAGTATTCGGCTCTTATGCATGAATCGTGTTCATCTTGTTAAATCCTGTAATCCTGTCAAAGGGCTGTCGTAAGTAATGCCGCTGAATGTTACTATCCTCCCTCGCTCTACTTCAAACAGCAAATCAGGAACCGAATAAAGAATGTTCCGAAGAATCATTGCCACTTCGCCAACCTGGTTTACCGTGCCGATCCGTCTGGCGCTCGCGGCCGTCATGATTGCCCACGGCTCACAAAAGGTGCTGGGCACGTTCAACGGCCCCGGCTTCACAACATATGTTGCAGGCAACACGCCGTTCAGTTTCATGCGACCCACCTGGTTCTGGCTCGCAGCCGCCGCCTTTTCTGAGTTTGTCGGCGGCATACTCGTCGGCCTGGGTTTTCTGACGCGTGTGGGCGCGTTCTTCATCGCGTGCGTGATGCTGACGGCGATTGTGGCAGTGCACTGGCCGGGCGGCTTCTTCGCTGCCAACCGCGGTTACGAGTATCCGCTGGCGCTGCTGGCGATGGCCATCGGGCTACTGATCTCGGGCGGCGGCCAGGCTTCAGTTGATCGAGCGCTAAGCGGAGGCAGAAGATAATTTAGCCGCGGATCTTCGCGGATAAACGCGGATATGAAGCGCTCACCGCTCATCGTCATCTTTACAACCGTCTTCATCGATCTCGTCGGTTTCGGAATCGTGATTCCGGTGTTGCCGTTCTACGCCGAAGGCACGGCCTTCAACGCCACACCGCGCACCGTCGGTCTGCTCTTCGCCTCGTACTCGGTGATGCAACTGATCTTCTCGCCGATCCTCGGCGGCTTGTCTGACAAGCACGGCCGGCGACCGGTGTTGTTACTCTCGATCATCGGTACGGGCATCGGCTTCCTCATACTCGGACTTGCAAAAACGATCACGATGCTCTTTATCGGCCGCATTCTCGACGGCATCACTGGCGGAAACATCTCGACCGCGCAAGCTTACATCGCCGACATCACGACCGAAGAAAACCGCGCAAAAGGAATGGGACTCATCGGCGCGGCGTTTGGTCTCGGATTCATTTTTGGACCAGCGATCGGCGGGATCCTGAGTCGCTGGGGCATTCACGTGCCGTTTTTCTTTGCGGCAGCGTTGTGCTTTGCAAACGCGATGCTGTTGTATTTCACACTGCCCGAGACGGTCACGGCGGATCATCCGGCCAAGAACCTCGCAGGCGGTCGCAGTCTGCGGCAAGTCGGACGCGCCCTCAAGCAACCGAAGCTCGCGTTTGTGCTCGTGATCTATTTCCTGTTCATCGTCGCATTCTCGATCATGACGACGTCGTTTTCGCTCTACACGATGTTTCGCTTCGGTTACGACGCGCAACACACCGGATATCTCTTCGCGTACGTCGGCTTGATCGCGGTAATCATCCAGGGTGGATTGATTGGCCGACTCGTGAAGCGTTTTGGTGAGCTGCCGCTCGTGATCGTCGGCGCGCTGTGTTTTGCGATCAGTTTGTTTGCAGTGCCGTTTGTTGGACCAGCGGCTGGCGGGCTTGCAGGGTTGTTGATTGGTGGTGGTGTGTTTTCGATGGGTAACTCGTTAGCGACACCGGCGCTGACGAGTCTCGCGTCGAAGAGTGTGGGACCGGCGCAGCAGGGTGTTGTGTTGGGAGTGACGCAGTCGACAGCGAGTCTGGCGCGCGCGGTTGGACCTTCGCTCGCGGCGTTATTGATCAGCAGCTCGATCGCGCATCTCGGTGCTGACGGTCTGCCGCACTACATGAGCGATCAATCACTCTTCGTGACCTTCTGGACCGGCGCGGCGATCATGCTGCTCGCTACCTTTCTCGCAGCTTACTACAACAAAATCCGTGCAGTTTATCCGTGAAAATCTGTGGCCTACTTTGCGAATTGAGCAATCGGTCCTTCGGGGTTAATGAGATCTTTCAGAGAAGAGTAAGGCACTAAGACATACTGCGGGCCAGCCGCATAAGGCCCGACTTGATAAGCATCGAAGTTGATCCCCAGACCTTTCCGCGTGATGGTCCAGTTCTGATAATTCTTCGCATTCGGTGCCGCGCCGTTCTGGATCTCCTCGTCCGTCAACCCCTTGTCCTTCGCCTGCTTCTTGAGATCCGCGATGCAGTAGTTTGCGATCGCCTGCAAATACTTCGCGCCGGGGTTGAACAGATCCGCGAGCTTCAGCAGCTTCCCGTTCTTCAGATCGTAGTTCACTACCTCGGAAAACGTATTCGGATGCGCTGCGCCCTGGTAGTAACTCCCAATACTAAACGCAACACTGATCAGATCGTCCTGCGCGAGCGCCACCTCGTAACTGACATTCAGATCGCTCCCCATCGATCCTTCCGGCCGCGGCTCCTCATCCTCTGCGGGCGCCATGTCTTTCTTGAACTCCGCCACCTTCTTCGTCACTGACCCGCGCACCGCCTGATTGAACTTCTCGAAATTCGGATTGCTGCCACCGCCGGTGAGCTGCGGATAGCGCGCGTCGATCTCATACATCAACTTCTTGTTACTTTCCTTAATCGACTTCGCAACCAGATCGACGTCGCCCAGGAATGAGATCGGCTCTTCATGGACCGAGAACGCCGTCTTCTTATCCCCATCCTTCTCGCCCGGCGGCTTCGACCAGTTGCCCGCGAGCGTGATGAGCCCGTCGTTTTGATCGACAGTCCAGAGTCCCTTGAACAAGCCTGTCTGTTTGCCGCTCTTATCAAACTCTTCCAGCGTCAAGTTTCCGTCTTTGTCGACGCTGCCACGCAGATCAATGCGCGTTCCGATCTTCTGGTAGAAGTAACTACCGGCAAGCTGATCGCCGTTGCGCACGAGTTTCATCTGCAAGTCGAGCGTCGCGCCGATCGAGCCTTTGAAGTGTTTTGTCAGCGCCAGCGGTGTCGCGCCGCCCTGAGCGTGATCGAGCACGGTCGCAGCACTCACGCCTGTTTGCGGCGGCGCGGCTGCCGGCGGAGGTGATGCTGCCTTCCGGCAACCAACTGAAACGATTAGACAGAAAACAATTATGCTTATCTTCATCCGCGTTTAGCCGCGGCAATCCGCGGCAAAATCTCCTCCCGTACATCCGAAAACGTCAGCTCGCACAGCCTGCCACCAGTGAACAATGGATCATTAGTCACGTCGATGAGCGCAAATGACGGTTTCGGATAATTATCGAGCTCTTCGTCAGTTTCAAAGCTGACTTCAGCGAGCACGAGGCCGAACAGGTCTCCGAGAAACATGTCGGCCGAAAACTTTCGGCTTTCAAATTCGAAGTGGTAGCGGTTCTTGCGAATCTCGTTCGTGTCGAAGACTGACAAGACTTCAGCTTCGAGCGCATTGAGATAAGTATTCGTGATGATCGTGCGCGAGAGGTCGTTCGGGTCAGGCGCGTACTTCTGCGTGAACTTCACGGTCCACTTGTTCGTTCGCGGCTCACGCACTTTGCGAATGCGCAGGCGCGTGCCGGTGATGTAGTTGTCGGTGATCTGTAGATGCGGATCCGCGCGCGTGATTCCTTCAGGCAGATCCTGGAGCAAGTAACGCCGTTCGCGCTCGAGACGCGCGTACTTGCTCTCAGGAACAATCGTATTCTGGTCGGTAAGCTTCGCTACACCCATGCAGTATTAAGCCACGGATTTCACGGATGAACACGGTTAAGTCTTAATCCGTATTTTCCGTGAAAATCCGTGGCTAATTGATCCTTAAATCTTCCCAGCCTTCATATCCGCGAGACGTTTCTCGAAGTTTGTCGTATCGATCTTGTCGGCCTTGCCTTTCTGCACGGCCTGCTCACCCAACGCGATGGCCTCTTCCTTCTTACCCGCCTTGTACAACGCGTTCGTCTTCGCTACTAGATTCTGGAACGTCTCCTTCACCTTGATCGACTGCTCGATCCATGCCATGCCCTGCGCATCATCCGCTGGGTTCTGGTTGTTCATGAGATAGTTCCCGGCCTGCAGCGGCGTGCGCCAGTCGTCAGGCTTCGCATTGCCGACACTGGTCTTGAGATGCGCCATCGTGGTTGCCGCAACGTCCGGCACCTTCACTGTGAACGGCACGCTGATCTTCTCCCAGCGAATGTTCACCTGTGCTGAGTCTTCGGTGACGGGATCGAAAGTGAATGTAAGCCACTCCTGGCTATCGTTCATCATTTGTGGCTTCGCTTTCACACGCAGCGTGTCTTTCGCGGGATCGTAATTGAAACTGCCCCACTGGTTCGCGGTGCCGTTGAAGACGATGGTCCACTCGTCTTTGGTCGGAATCGTGTGCAGGCTGTAACTTCCGGCCGCGAGCTTTTGACCGTTGATCAAAACGTCGTCAGTCACGACGAACTGTGTCGCTTCATTCGCGCCGGTGCGCCACACGTGTCCATACGGCACGATCGGAGCGTCTTTGGGACGCACGTTTTGATCGTCGAGTGTCGCCTCACCGGTGACTTTGGCTTGCTCGGGCAGCGGGTCACCCCAGATCTTTCTGCCTTTCAGGCCGGGACGGCTGTAAGTGATCGTAATGTCGGTGACGCCGACTCTTTGCATCACGCTCGCTTTCTGACTCGGACGCGGCAGATCAACCTGCGCGAGTGCGGAAATGCCGGAACACAGAACAAACAAAACAGCAAACAGGGAAACAGAACTGCGTTTCATTGTCTTTCTCCTCGTGGATGGGTTTGGGAGGGAATGATATACCGGAATTGAAGAATTGAGAATTGGGCGTCTCCTTGGAGTGCGGCGGCCTGGCGCCGCTTTGGTATCGATGATGCGCGATAGCGACTAAAGCGGCGCCGGGCCGCCGCACTCCAACGAGACGCCCTATTTGACCTATAATGTCGTCGCTTTCCAGCCCGCAGTCCTTGGAGGAAACACCATGTCTCGCCGCTTTATGCTCGTCGCTGCCCTGACCTTCTGCTTTTTGGTTTTTTATACAAAAACCGGAGCGCAAAACGGACACAACCTTACCCAAACGCGCCTCCTGCGCACGCCGACCGTCAGCACCACTCAGATCGGTTTCGCTTACGCAAACAACATCTGGGTCGTGCCGCGCGCCGGTGGCAGCGCGAAACGTCTGACGAGTTTTCAGGGACAGACCGCGAATCCACACTTCTCACCTGACGGGAGATCGATCGCGTTCAGCGGCGAGTATGCAGGCAACTTTGACGTCTACATCGTCTCCGCTGACGGCGGCGAGCCGAAGCGACTGACCTGGCATCCAGGCGCGGACCTCGTCGAAGGCTGGACGCCCGACGGCAAGTCGATTCTCTTCTCCTCCAATCGCGGCAGCTGGGCGCCGAGCGGCGCGCCGCGCTTCTACACGGTGCCCGCCGAAGGCGGCGTCGAAGAGCCGATGGCCCTACCGCGCGCGTACCAGGGCAAGATTTCCGCTGACGGCACGCGCATCGCCTATCGCATGAACAACTCCTGGGACGAAGAGCGTCGCAACTATCGCGGCGGGCAAAATCGTCCGATCTGGATCGTCGATCTCAAGACTTTCGATCTCGTGTCGCCGCCATGGACCGATTCGAAAGACGTCTATCCGGTGTGGGTCGACGACTCAGTCTTCTTCATTTCCGATCGCGATGGCGTCGCGAATGTTTGGGAGTATCAAACGAAGACGAAGAAGCTCGCACAAATCACGAAGTTCACTGACTTCGATGTGAAGTCGATGGACTCAGGCGCGGGCACGGTTGTCTTCGAACAAGCGGGCTACGTGCACGAGCTCGATCCGAAGAGTGGCAAGTCGAAGATTGTCAACATCGTTGCCGCAGGTGACTTTCCATGGATGATGCCGAACTGGCAAGACGTTTCGAATCGTCTGACGAACATGGCCGTCTCGCCGACCGGCAAACGCGTCGCGGTTGAAGCACGCGGCGAGATCTTTACGATCCCGGCAGACAAAGGCGACGTGCGCAACCTTACGAACTCGAGTGGCTCGGCGGAGCGCGATCCGGCGTGGTCGCCTGACGGTAAGTTTGTTTCGTACTTCAGCGACAAGTCGGGCGAGTACAAGCTCGTGATCGAAGCGCAGGACGGGCTGACGCCGCCGCGCGAGATCACGCTCGCGAAGCCGACGCATTACTACACGCCTTCATGGTCGCCCGATTCGAAGAAGCTGCTCTTCACTGACACGAATTTGAAAGTTTGGGTGCTCGACGTCGCGAGCGAAAAGGCGAAGATTGTGGGCGAGGATCCGTGGATGGTGCCCGCGCGCACGTTGAATCCAACGTGGAGTCCGGATTCGAAGTGGGTCGCGTATTCGAGTCGCTTGCGATCGCTTTATCACGCGATCTTCGTGAGCAACGTCGAGACTGGCGAGACGAAGCAGATCACTGATGGGCTGGCGGACGCGGTTTGGCCGACGTGGGATGCGAGTGGAAAGTATCTCTGGTTCCTCGCGTCAACTGATTTTGGTTTGCGCTCACAGTGGCTCGACATGACATCGTACGATCACGAGACCAACTTCGGACTTTACTTCGCTGTGTTGCGAAAGTCTGATGCGAGCCCGTTGTTGCCGGAGAGCGATGAGGATCGTGGTGTTGGCACGGGCACGCGCAGGCTGCAACCCGGTGCGTGTGCGAGTGATGCTGGTGGTCCGCCTGAGGGTGGTGGCGGTGGTGGTGAAGGCGGCGGTGGTGGTCGTGGTCCACGTGCGCCAGTGACTGTGCAGGTCGATTTCGACGGATTGCAGCAGCGCATCGTAGCCGTTCCCGGTGTACCGGAGCGCCAGTACGCTGATCTCCAGGCAGGCCTTGATGGTCAGGTGTTTTATCTTGAAGCAGGTCGACCGGGCGGCGGCGGTGGTGGACAAGGCGGTGGCCCGGCAGGTAATGAGCTGATGCGTTATCGCTTGTGCGATCGTCGTGCATCGACGTTTGTTAGCAACGTCGCTGCTTACGAGATCAGCGCCGATCGTCGCAAGCTCGTCTATCGCGCGGCTGGTGGTGGTGGCGGTCAGGGCGGTGGACCAGGCGGCGGCTTTGGTGCGAATGCGCCGGCGCCGCAGTTGTTCCTCGTCGACGCTGATCGAACACCGCCGCAGCCGGGCTCCGGTCGTTTGAACTACTCGCTGCGCATGTATCTCGAGCCCAAAGAAGAGTTCAAACAAATCTTCAACGAAGGCTGGCGCAACCAGCGCGACTATCTCTACGTGCCGAACATGCACGGCGCCAACTGGCCGAAGATGCGCGAGATGTACGGGCAGTTGCTGCCGTACGCGATGCATCGCGCGGATCTGAATTACCTGATGGACATGATGGGCGCTGAGATCGCGATCGGTCACTCGTACGTGCGTGGCGGCGACATGCCGACCGTGCCGCAGCCTGTCGCGGGGCTGCTCGGTGCTGACTTCACGATCGAGAATGGTCGTTACAAAGTCACGCGCATCTATGACAACGAGAGCTGGAACCCCGATTTGCGTTCGCCGCTCGCAACGCCGGGAGCGAACGTCAACGCGGGTGACTACATCCTCGCTATCAACGGCATCGAGCTGAAAGCGCCTGACAACATTTACCGTTTGCTCGATGGCACGGCGAATCGTCAAACTACGCTGACCGTGAACACCACGCCCACGATGCAGGGCGCGCGCACAGTTACAATCATACCGGTCGCGAGCGAGCAGGCTTTGCGCACGCGCGCGTGGGTCGAATCAAATCGTCGTCTCGTCGAGAAGCTTTCCGATGGCCAGCTCGCTTACGTCTATCTGCCGAACACGGGCCAGCCGGGCTACACGAGTTTCAATCGTTACTACTTCTCGCAACAGGACAAGAAAGGCGTCGTGGTTGACGAGCGCTTCAACGGCGGTGGCTCCGCGGCTGACTACATCATCGAAGTGCTTGCGCGCGACTTCGATGGTTACTTCAACAACGTCGCGGGCGAGCGTTATCCGTTCACGAGTCCTTCGGCCGGCATCTGGGGACCGAAGGTGATGATCATCAACGAGATGGCCGGATCAGGCGGCGACTTGATGCCGTATATGTTTAAGCGTCGCAAAATAGGGCCATTGATCGGTAAGCGTACGTGGGGCGGTCTCGTGCACACGGCCGACACGCCGCCGTTCATTGACGGTGGATCGATGATCGCGCCACGCGGCGGTTTCTTCACGCGTGAGGGGAAGTGGGCGGTTGAGAACGAAGGCGTCGCACCCGATATCGATGTTGAGAACTGGCCCAAGGAAGTGATCGCAGGCCACGATCCACAGCTCGAACGCGCCGTGCAGGAGGCGATGCGAATGCTGAAGGAACGTCCGGTCGAGCGTCTCCCGAAAGAACCAGCGCCGCCCACGTGGGGGAAAAGGCCGTAATCCGTGTAATCCGTGTTTAAATGACCTGGGAGTACAGAAATGAAGTTGTATTTGACTCTTCTGATCATTCTTATTTGCGGGCTCTCTGTAAATGCGCAGGATGTCATCCGCACCAACACTGAGCTGGTCCAAACAGCGATCACAGTCCTCGACAAGAAAGGTCATTTCGTCGAGGGACTGACGCGTGAACAGTTTGAGTTGGTGGTTGACGGCAAGCCGCGGCAGGTTGCGTTCTTCGAGCGTGTCGCGGCGGGCAGTGCGCGTGAACGCGAGCTCTTAGCTGGCGATAACACTAGCAACGGAGCCGCTCCAACAACACCAACAACGCCCGCGGTGCGCGTCCCGGGCCGCACGATCGTCTTCTTCATCGACGATCTGCATCTCTCACCGGACAGCATGAACCGCACGAGAATGATGCTCCAGCGCTTTCTCGATAACGATATAACCTCGAAAGACAACGTTGCGATTCTCACCGCGAGCGGACAAGTCGGATTTCTCGAACAGTTCACCAACAACCGCGCCGTGCTCGATGCCGCGCTCTCGCGGCTGATTCCGCGTCCATACGACGCGCACGGTTTTAGCACCGGCAATTCAACGAAGATGACGGAGTACATGGCCTTCACGATCGACACGGCCAAGACCGATCGTAAGGTGATGGATTTCTACATCGAAGAATGCATGAAGGCATCGAATACCTTCAGGAAAGCGCGGCAGGTTTTGGCTCTCATTCGCGCGGCTTGCGAAAATGAAGTCAAGAATAGCGCCCGTGCCGTGCTGATGCAGGCGGCACAGATCACGCAGAACACTTACAACTCGCTCGAGTCGGCGATGAAGTCACTGGCGCGCGCGCCCGGTCGCAAACTCGCGTTCTTCGTCTCGGATGGATTTCTGCTCGACGCTGGTCCACGCGCCGCGGCCGTGCGCGACAAGCTGGACCACGTCATCGACGCGGCGCAACGTGCAGGCGTAGTTGTTTACACGATTCACGCCGCTGGACTCGTCAACAGCAGTTTCCTCGATCCCGGAAACTCGCGACCGATGGATGTACAAGGCCGGCTCGATATCGCGTCGACCGGCGAGCTCGCGGCCAACCAGGACGCGCTCAGCGCGATTGCCAGCGAGACCGGCGGTCGAGCGCTGCGTAATACCAACTTCTTCGACAAATGGGTATCGACGGTGCTCGACGAGACTTCGAACTATTACGTCGTGGCCTGGCGCCCGGAGAAAGAAGAGGAGAAGCTGCCGAAGTTTCGGCACGTGAAGATCACGGTTGTGGGCCAACCGGAGCTCACGGTGCGTGCGCCGAAGGGTTATATCGCCAGCCCAGAGCCGGCAGCGCCGACTGCGGCTGCTAACAAACCCGCAGACAGTAAACCGAAGACTCCCGACACAGAGCTACGCGACGCGCTCAGCGATTTCTATCCGGCCGGCGGCTTGCCGACATTGCTTTCTTTGACTTATCTGAACACGCCCGCGAACGGTCTGGTTGTAACTTCGTCGATCGAGATCGCGAACGGTGGTGTGACTTACGGCGACGACGGCAAACAACCTGCGACGATCAAACTCGCCGGCGTCGTCTTGAATGACAAAGGCAAGATTGCGTCGAGTTTCAAGAACCAGCTCAACATCGATCCGCCGAAGAGTGGTGGCACGGATTCGATCTTCTACAATCACCACACGCCGCTCGCGCCGGGCATCTACCAGTTTCGCGTGGCGGCGCGTGATGAGAAATCAGGGCGCGTCGGGAGTGCGATTCAGTGGATCGTGATTCCGGATCTGGCGAAGAGCCAGTTGACGCTGAGTAGTGTGCTGCTTGGCGGGCAAGTGCTCGAAGACAAGAATAGTCCGCACGTACAGTTGAGCGTCGATCACATCTTCCCGCGCACATCCCAACTCGGTTACTGGGTGTTTGTCTACAACGCAAAGCGCGACGCGAGCGGCAAACCACAGTTAAGCATACAGACACAGGTGCTGCGCGATGGTCACGCAGTCCTGAGCTCACCGCAACGCAGAGTGGACAACGCCGGCCCGGATTTAGAGCGGATTCCCTTTGGCGAAGAACTCGCCCTGAAGACACTAACGCCCGGCAAGTACGATCTGAAAGTGATCGTAAAGGACGGTGTCGCCGGCACGACCACCTCTCAGATCGCGGATTTTATCGTTCGGTAATCCGCGTTCATCCGCGGTTAAATATTATTCAGGATACCGAGCGCCGTAGCAGAAAAGATCTTTTCCTGATCTTCGATCTCAAACGCCTCGATCGACGTCACCGCTCGATCGATCGATCCGAGCAAGTGCGGATAATCACTCCCCATCACCATGTGATCCGCACCGACCATATCCCGCACCATCTTTAACGTGTACGGACTGAACGACACCGTGTCGTAATACAACCGCTTCAAATACACACTCGGCAGCTTATCAATCTTCACGCGACAATCCGCAAAATCACGAAACCCATTATCCATTCGCTCCATCAAGTAAGGAATCGCACCCCCGAGATGCCCGATGATCCAACGTATGTCCGGCAGCTCCTCAAACATCCCGTCGTAACACATTCGCGCCACTGCAAGACTCGTATCAAACGGAAAGCCAATGATGGGCCCGAGCACATACTCCCGAAACGCCTCCGAATGCGCCGGGATCATCGGGTGCAGGAATATGCACAGCTTCATCCGGTTCGCTTCCTCGAAGAACGGCCGGTACTCAGGCGACGTCAGCGGCTTGCCACCAATGTTGCTCAGCAGGATCACGCCGTTGAGCTTCAACGTATCGATCGCGCGATGCAGCTCATTGAGCGCCGCGTCAGGCGCGTCCATCGGAATTGATGCGAAGCCTTTGAACCGTTTCGGGTGTCGAGTAATCAGATCGGCGTATGCGTCGTTCATCATCTTCGCGACTTCAGGCTGGTGCGCCGCGTCAGTGAAGAACACGTTCGGCGTTGAAAGTGAGACGACTTCGACGTCAATCCCGACGCGATCCATGTCTTCGATTCGCTTCGACACGTCCATCATCGCGGGCGTGACACCAAAAAACCGTGCGCCACGGTGCGTGATGATCGTCTGCCCGCTCGAGCTCGTGCCGAAAGAAAACTCTGAAGGGAGATCGCGAATCGTTTTGAAGAATGCATCGGTGTAGAAGTGTGTATGCAGGTCGAATTTCATCGCTTTTGTAGTAGATACTGGTTCAAACTCTCCGCCTGCACAAACTTGCCGCGAAAAGTGTAAACATCATCGAGCTTCCAGGCGCCGTCTTCGAGTAGAAAGATGAAGGAGGTGGTGCGTTCATCGCCGGGGTAGTTGGTCTTTGGTCCCCATTTGTAAAGCACGTCGATGACGGCCCGTTTGCCGTAACGCCGTGACGAAACGATCGCGTAGGTTGTTGGCTGGTCCCACGAGCCGATGAAGGTGTTGTTGCTCGGATAGTCGGGATCGTCAGCCGGACTCGAAAACGTCGCGAGTTTCTGCGCGAGGGCTTTGCGCAAATCCTGACTGAGCCATCGCTTCTGGGCCTGCTCGTCACGAACAATCCCGGGCTCGCCTTTTTGCAGGTTGCGGAACAACTCGCGGAACGTGTCCAGGCACTCACGCGGCGCGGCAACCACAGGGGCACTGTGTTTCACTTCCGCGATCGCAGACTTCGGTGGTCGCTGTGCGCAAACAAGTCCCACACACGAAAGTATCAATACAGCAGCAAGCGCGTATCTCATTCTTTTCGTCATCCTGTCGGTTTGGGCCTCCCTGGAGTGCGGCGGCCTGGCGCCGCTTTGGTATCGACGATGTGCGATCGAGGCCAAAGCGGCGCCAGGCCGCCGCACTCCAGGGAGGCGCGTGAATTGAACCGCATCACCTATCCTGTCTATAAGCTTTTGCACATCTCAAACTGCTCCAGCACCACCTTGAAACCATTCGCCTCGAAAAACGCCATCGTGCCTTTCAACTCCTCATCCGTCGCGAACAAGGCGCTGCGCAAACTGCTGCTCAAACACCTGCATGTCTATCTGGTAATCAGAAAACGCAACGAGGAAACACTCGTACAACGTAGAAAAGTCTGCGGCGGTGGGTAAGCGATACGTCAGCATTCACGTAGATGCCTTCGAACGGCAATCTAATCGTAACATTCCCGACCGAGACGCAAATGATATAGTGTCGACAGCCAGGTAATTCTTAAACATCTTTCCTTCCCCGACATTCCGAGGCAATAAAGTGGCAACACTCGTTAATGGTCAGCGGACCAATGTCAATAAAGATAATTGGCTCGGCTTCGTAGGCGACGTGGTGAATTTCACGGGCGAAGTTTGCTTCAAATCGATGCTGCGTATCGACGGCAACTTCTCCGGAAACGTGACGTCGGAAGATGGAACACTCATCATCAGCACGGGTGCGCAAGTCACCAAAGCCAAGATCAACGTCGCGGTCGCGAAGATCAATGGCACGGTCGAAGGCGACATTCGCGCCACCAAAGAGCTCGTGCTCGGCCGCACTGCGAATGTGAAAGGGCAAGTCGCCGCACCCGCGTTAGTCGTCGAAGAAGGCGCGCAGCTCAACGGCAGTTGCCGCCGCCTCGTTAGCTAGCCACAAAAACAAAAACGATTAGGCTAAAAAGTTTTTGTGCCTTTTATGCCTTTTTGTAGCTAATATACATCCTCACACTCATCGTGCCTGAGATAAGCGTCGTCATCCCCACTTATAACCGCGCCCGGCTGCTGCCGCGCGCGATCGAAAGCGCGCAGAATGCCGGCGCGAATCTCGAAGTGATCGTTGTTGACGATTGCTCGAGTGATGAGACGCCTGAGGTCTGCGCCGGAATCGCGAGCATTCGTTATGTGCGAATGAAGACGAATGGCGGTCTTGCGAGCGCGCGGAACGCCGGCATCGCTGAAAGCACGTGCGAGTTCATTGCGTTTCTCGATGACGATGATCTGCGCCTGCCTGGCTCACTCGACAAACAGTTACAAGCGCTCACGTCTAACGATCGCATCGCGTTGTGTTACGGTCAGGCGCTGATCGGCGACGCGTGTCGACAGCTTCCGACCGGCGAGATCTACCCGCTTCGCTGTCCGCAGGGCGACATCTTCTGGGATCTGCTCGAAGACAACTTCATTCCGATGCCGTCAGTGCTCGTGCGCAAGTCGAGTTTAGTTAACACAGGTGGATTCAATACGGAGCTGAAGCTCATTGAAGATTGGGACATGTGGCTGCGTTTGAGCGAGCAGTTCCTGGTTGCGGCTGTTGACGAGCCTGTCGCGATTCATCGCAAGGCCGTCGCCGAATCGGACCAGATGTGTTCCAATGCCGCGGAAATATGTAAACAAGCCGCGCGCGTTCAGCAGATGGCCTTAGGCCGCCCGCGTGCACGTGCGTCTGAGAGCGCAAAGCGCCGTCACGTGCGGCGGAAATTCCGTGACCGTGCTTATGAGATATTGATGACGGCAGCAACCAACTCGATTCACGAAGGGAACCAGCAATCAGCAAGAGCAAACATACTCGACGCCTTTCGCTTTCGCCCGTTTCGCACCGTCGCGAGTGGCCGCCTGCTCTGGCTATTAACGCCGAGCGCCTTCTCGTCATCAACGCCGAGCGCCTTCTCGTCATCAACGCCGAAGGCGTTTTCGTCATCAACGCCGAGCGCCTTCTCGTCATCAACGCCGAAGGCGTTCGCTAATTTCAGCCCAGGGTTGGAGCGCAGCGACAACCCTGGGATCAATCCGAATTCCGGATCAAACCCTGAAAGGGTTAGCCTCTCGCGATGAAGATTGCTCTTTGCAAGAGTCACTTCTTCGGACCAGTCAGTGGCGCTGACGAAATCCTTGTCAGCTACGCGATCACCCTTCACCAGGCGGGCCACAACGTCGACGTCGTTTTATTGTACAAACCCACCGAGAACGATCGCTTCAATCGCCGGCTGCGACAAGCCGGAGTTCCCATCGTCACAGTCATCAACCGCTCCATCGCCTTCACGATCCTGCGCAGTCTGCGCGGTCTGCTGTCGAGCTTTTTGCTGTTCTTCCTGCTCGTCCCGCGCACCGAACGAGGCTTGCGCAAGATCTGGCAGATACTGATCGATCTGATCTCGCGTGTTCATTATAAAAACTGTCGCGCTTACTTCGCCGAGTCGCATTATGATCTGCTGCACGTGTTCACACCTGACACGGGCGCCACGCTCCTAATTCGCGCGGGCAAGGAAGCCGGCATTCCCGTGCTGTATCACGAGATGGGCACGCCGCATTACCTGCCGCCGCTCGATCCGCACTACAAACGACTCGAGAAAGTCTTGCCGCTGTGTTCGGAAGTCGCCGCGCTTTCGCCGACACTCGCGCGACAGTGGTCGGAGCGTTTTCCTTTTCTTTCGACCGTGTCAGTGTTGCCGCTGCTGACTGATGATTCAAACATGCTCAGGATGCCGGCGCAGCTCGGCGCTAACGGTAAGCACGAAACGATCTTCGGATTTGCCGCGCGGATCGAAACCGGTAAAGGACCATTCGTGCTGGCTGACGCGCTCGCGCAGTTGCGACAAAGCCGCGACGACGTGCTCGTGCGTTTAGCAGGCACAGGCCCGGCAGTGCAGGAAGTGAAAGCGCGGGTGCGTGACTTGCGATTGAACGGATCGTGGGAGTTTGTCGGAGCTTATGATGGAGCGGTTGGGTGCAGCGCGTTCATGCGCACGCTTGATGTGTTTGTGTTGCCCTCGTTTGCTGAAGGAACGTCGAAGAGCGTGATCGAAGCGATGGCCCATGGACTGCCAATCATCACGACAAGCGTTGGCGGCTCGCCCGATCTGCTCACGCCGGAGGCCGGGATTCTTATTCCGCCCGGCGACAGTGCCGCACTTGCCGATGCGATGCAATTTCTCGCAGCGGATCCGGCGCTGCGCAAACGCATGGGCCAGGCGGCGCGCGAGCGTTACCTCAAACTGTTCGCGCCGCACGCGGTGCTCTCGATGCTCGTCGACACTTACGCCAGAGTCGCCGGCCGCAACGGTCATCATTCTCGTAACGGCCACCATCCATGGTCCATCATGTAAAATGGTCTTGCGCATCGCCTTCGCCACACCCGAATTCGTCACTGAAGATCATTTCGACGGCGGTCTCGCCAACTACATCAATCGCATTTCAAAATCGCTCGTCCAGCTCGGTCACGACGTTCACGTCGTAACCCTCTCGACCAAAAACGAAGATGAATTCGAGCACGAAGGCGTGACGGTCCATCGCGTGATGCTCAAACCCGCGTGGCACACATTCAATCGCCTCACACGCTACTCGATGACCACGACCTTGCACTGGCTCAACTTCAGCACTCAAACGTACCGCAAGCTCAAGCAACTCCATCGGCGCGCGCCACTCGATGTAATCCAGTATCCGAACTACTCTTCGTGCGGGCTGTTGTCGATTCCGCTCTTGCGCACTACGCACGTCGTCCGGGCGTCCTCCTACCAGCCGGGTTGGAATGCTGTAGATGGCCACAGACGAAATTTCGACTCGGCTCTGACGGAGCGTCTGGAAGCGCTCCAGTACAAGCTCACTCGAAACGTTCACGCTCCCAGCCGCGCCGTACAGAAGATGCTGCGCGACGCACGACTGATCCGCACGCCCTTTTACGTCGAGACGCGCGAGTGGGACACTACAGTCCACGATCAATTTCTCAAAGATAAGAAATACCTGCTCTACTTCGGTCGCTTTCAGTTGCACAAAGGATTTCACACGCTCGCACACGCTTTGCCACGCTTCCTGCACGAGTGCCCGGATGCGCATGTCGCGTGCGTTGGCAGAGACATGGAAACGAGTCTGGCGTCGTCGATGGCTGCTTTTGCGCGCGCGCAGTGCAACAGTTCTGCCGATCGACTGCTGATCATGGAGAACTTGCCGCACAGTCAGTTGTATCCGGTGATCGCGGGCGCGCATCTGGTCGTCTTGCCATCATTGATCGACAACTTGCCGAACGCATGTTTGGAAGCGATGGGTTTAGGTAAAGTCGTGATCGGCACCAGGGGCACGAGCTTCGAAGAGTTGCTCGTCGATGGCGTGAACGGATTTCTTGTTCCACCTGATAATCCGCAAGCGCTCGCTGAAAAGATGATCGCCGCGTGGACGGATGAACGTTTGCCGGAGATGTCGGCGGCAGCGAAGCAACAGGTGCTGGAATTCGCGCCGGAGAAAACTGTTCCCACGTTGTTGAGTTACTATTCGGAAGTGTTAGCTAAAGATGATCGCCACGAAGATCAATAACCGGATTCGTAGTAGCTGGCTCAAGCTGCGGCCAGTGAGGACTGCAAAGGTCGTTGGCATCGGTCTGCCAAAGACGGCACGACCTCGCTCGGTTACTGCTTCAGGCGTTTCGGTTTCAAGCATCAGACGTACGACATGGACCTCGCGCTCAAAGTCAAAAGAAATCAGATCGAGGAGGTGCTTAGCGAGGCCGAGAAGCACGAGTCGTTTGAAGACTGGCCGTGGTTCCTGCTCTACAAAGAATTCGATCTGAGGTTTCCGAATACAAAGTTTGTGCTCACGTTGCGGAAAGATACCGTGACTTACGTGCGCAGTTTGCAGGGGCATCACGAGCGCGAGGGGATCAGAAAGCCAGACTGGGTTAAGCCGCATTGGTGGGACGAGGTCCAGGGCCAGGAGCCCGCCACGTGGGATTACGAGAAGTCGGCGCAGCGTTATGAGAGACACAATCGCGCGGTGCTCGAATATTTTGACGGGCGAGTCGGGAAAGATCTGCTGGTAGTGTGTTGGGAAAATGGAGATGGCTGGGACGCGTTGAGTCGCTTTTTGGGTAAGCGCGCGCCTGACGAGCCGTTTCCGCATTTGCGTTAAATGGGAATCAAGAATCGCATTGCCGTTTACTCATCGCGTCACTACGACGCGCTGCGATCGATCTTCAGTGAATCGCTGCTTCATCGCGTTGGAATTCGCCGTTACTGGCATGATGTCGATGGTTGGTTCACGTGGCGTTCCGCGCAGGAAGAGGCGGTGAGCTCGTTTCCTGACGGGAGCCGGTTTGTCGAGGTCGGAACGTATCTCGGGAGAAGTCTTTGCTCGCTGGGTGAAGTGGTTGAGCGCAGTGGTAAGAACATCGACGTGATCGGAATCGACACCTGTCGCGGCAGTGGTCCGGAAGGTCTACGTGGAACAGACTACCACGCGAATGCGGTTTCGAACGGCGGTGGGACTTTCGCGGGCACGCTGCACAAGAACGTCCTCGATTGCGGTTTCGGAGAAAAGATCACGTTGATCATCTCCGACTCGATCAGTGCCGCGCGATTGTTTGGTGACGCGTCGCTCGAGTGGGTGCATCTCGACGCGCGTCACGACTACGCGAGTGTGAAAGCCGACGTCGAAGCGTGGCTGCCGAAAGTCAAAGCCGGTGGCTGGTTGTCTGGCGACGATTACGACGAAGAGAAGTGGCCCGAAGTCGTCAAAGCGGTCTCTGATCTGTTACCCGCGGCTTCACCGTGGTCCAATCAACAATGGCGTTTGATTATTGAGCGCTGATCCTGTCAAGCTTGAAAAAATCCTGTCAATCCTGTCAAACAACTACCTTTGGCCCACCACCCTCATGCCTTATCGAACCCGCCAGTCTTCCCATCGTCTGATAATCAACCGTCCACCCCGCACACAACGCCGCCAACCCAATCACCCCACCTTCTCCCGTAAACATACCCAGATTCTGCAAGATCTCCGCCCCGCGTCCCCACGCCTCAAAAAACTTCCCCTCATTCCCATCCTTCGTGATCGCAAACAACGCCTCACTACACCAGCGCGCTGATTTCATTGCTTCGACATCGCCCGTCAGCTCAATCGCCAGTTGCTCAAACGCCGGCCTGCGATGCGAACCCCAGCGACTCAAATGCTCCGCGATACTCGCATTGACCTCTTTCACCACCGCAATGCCCGGTCGAAACACCGGAAGCTTCGGCATCGATCTAATTCGCGTATCCGCATCGACAAAAATCGCCGTCTTAAACTCCTCGAGAGCAGCCTGCAAAGCAAATCGTTTATCGTGATACGCCGGTAGCCCTCTACCATTCCCCAGCGGCGGCAACTTCGTCACAAAATCTATCGCCATTGGACCAGTCGGCACATGCCTCACTGCACGCACCGCCAACCCCTCAAACTCACGCGGCTCATCCGTCAACACAACCCACGGCACCCCCGGCGCATCCCCCACCAACAACCTCGCCCTCTCCCGATACGCCCCATGAATCGCGAGCGTACAAAAGCACGCGTTCGTTGGACGAGCTTGTATTCGATTCGTGAGAAATCTGAACATCGCTTTGTGCCTGTTCTGTAGCAGTCAGTGAGTTACAGAAATACGTGTAATCCAGCCTGGCGGAAGTGGTTATCGCTGTGAGCGCGTCACTGAGCCCTTCGTCCGGTGAGACGCCCATCGCGAATCGCTACGAATGAAGTGAGAAAGGGAGGCATGTTCTTCAGTTCGTTAAGACGATCGAAGCGGTGCGTCTTACGACACAGGTCCGCGCAAGCCTCATAATCCTGCTCTTCGATTGCGCGCACGGTCACACCCGGAGGCAGATCACCCTTCAACTCACCTTCGATCAGCGCCAGCGGCTCTTTCACGTCGAAGCCAAGCGACGCGTACAAAGATAGTGATGCTGTGTTGAATGCATCCTGGACCATCCTCCATCGTCATCTGATCCTGATCGATCAGCTTGATCACATCGACTCCGGCTTCCGCCAGCGTGCGCACCTTCGCGCGTGCGTCGTCTGCTCCCTTCACGCCCCAGCGAACGTATTCAGTGCCGGGATATGGCTCGTGCTGAATGAATGGACCTGAGACGTAAAGCGTTGGCCCAGGTATCTCGCCTTTCCGAATACGATCGCGCACGGCGATGCTCGCTTTGAGTGGCCCACCGAGATCGCGCGCACTCGTGACCCCGGCCATCAATAACTGCCGCGCGGAAGCAGGCATGATCACAGCTTCCATCTGCGGCGGATACGTCTTGTCCCAGTGCGCGTAGTCGCTGTGGCCATTGATCATGAGGTGCACGTGCATGTCCCTGAGACCTGGCAAAACGCTCATGCCTTCAGTTGAAATCACTTCCGCACCAGGTGGAATCCCGAGCGCGCCAACCTGGCCCACAGCCTTGATGCGCTCGCCCTCGATAATGATGACGCTGTTACGAATCGGCGTGCTGCCGTAACCGTCGATCAGCGTGCCGCCGACGAGCGCTTTGACGTTTGTGGATCGCGTTTGCGCTGATGCGCTTAGGCAGACGAGGAAAATTAGCCACGGATAAACGCGGAAAGGACGGATTTTCATAGTTGTTACGTAGAGCAGTTAAGCTACGGCCGGTCTGGCGGCGTCTTTATAAAGTGCAGCTCCGGCAAGTGTTGCGATTATCGAAACAATGAGCTGAATCGCGCCGACCTTGAGCCACAACGCATTCGAAAAGAAGCCCAGTGGAATGAACTGCACTGGTCCAGTCAGTGAGAACGCGATCCAGCCGATGATTCCTGCAAGGACGGCGGTCTTTGGTCCGGCACCGAAGAATGCACGCAGCAACACATAAAACATGATCGCAGTGAAGCCGCGGCCAAGCTCGAATATGGCAAAGTACGCCATGCTGGCGCCGTGCGGCTCAGGCTCGCGGGCGCCGAGGGCTTCGTAAAGCGCGTGCCAATCGGCTTTGGCCAGCATTTCGTGGACCAAACCGTCGGTGACGAACATGATGATCGCAGCAATCAGGGTGGCTACAAAGAGTCGACCCCAGTTGATCTGTGCCATGGTCTGCCTCCTTTAGAGTTTGTACTAAAGCAACGCCTTGAATTCGTCGACGGTCAATCCCGCCTCACGAATAACAGCTCGCAATGTCCCTTTGCTATTTCTTTGTGGTTCGGAACCGTGATCCGGCGATGAGGATAGGAACTCTGTCTGAGAATAATGTGACTACCGCGTTGTCGATCTTCTTCGTATCCGATTCTAGTCAGGGCCTTCACAACTTCCCGACCGGAGATGCGAGGAAGAACACTCACGCTTCCACCTCAACTAGCTCTTCCGTAATCGGTGGCGGTATAGGTTCGTTGTGCGCGCTCAGGCTTTCGAGGTACAGCGCAATCGCTTCTTTGATATTTTCGGTCGCCTCTGACCTTGTTTGACCTTGAGAAATGCAGCCTGGGAGAGAGGGAACCTCAGCGACGAAAACCCCATCCTCATCCTGTTCGATCAACACTCGATATTTCATCTCCGGTCTCCTGCAAACTACTTATTAACGTGAATTAGTATAGCGCTCTCTCCAACACCACTTCCATCTCGCGCACGGTCGGTGGTGGAAGACGGCCCCACTGCGGACGTCCAGTTCCCACAGCGCGCAGGCGCGCGGCGCCCGGTTGAAATTTGGAAAGCGTTTGCGAAGTGAGTACAACGGTTTCAGAACCGTACCGCGGCCGCGGATCGAAGAACGCCAGATTATTGCCGGTGAGATGAATATGGAGGAGTCGCTCGAAAAGTGCGCCCTGAATAAGATCATAAACATGCGCTTGAGCCAGAGGATCGGTCGCGCGTCTTGAATCGTTAACTCATCAAACATCTCGCCGTCTCCCATCAGACGAAATCGTCTTAACAATCTCTGCGAGCGCGTGCTTCGCTTCAGGCAGTGGTCCAAGCATCCAGTCGTGGACCATCTGATCGTATTCACGATAATCCAGAGGCACGCCTTCAGCAGCCGCCTTGTCGCGAAGCTTGCGACAGTCAGGATACAGAATGTCGCGCGTGCCGATGAATAGTGTCACTGGCGCGAGATCTTTTAAACTGCCATAGACCGGACTCACGAGGTAACTCTTCGGATCCACGTCGCGCGCGTAAACTGCGCCGCCGTACTTCAATCCCTCGACGCCCAGGAATGGATCAATCTTATCAAACTCAGCGATCTCAGGATTCGAGAGAGTCGCATCAAGCCACGGCGACAGAAGAATCACGTGGCCCGGTTGATCGTGACCATCTTCGCGTAACCGCTGCGCGAGTGCGAGACTGATGCCGCCGCCGGAAGAGTCGCCCATGACTGTGATGTTTAGACTCCCCGCACGTGCCGCGAGTTCCGTGTAAAGCGGCAAGATGAGCGCGAAGACGTCGTGAACGTTGTGCTCCGGCGCGTGTGGATAATTTGGCGCGGTGACGGTGCAGCTCAGCATACGCACGAGCTTCGACATGAAGTCCCAGTGTTGTGGAGCGAAGCTGTTGACGTAGGCGCCGCCGTGAAGATAGATGACGTGCTTGTCGCTGGCGTTCTGTTTCGGCGCCATGGTCCAGACGAGATGACCGTTGATCGTGCGCTTCGAGATGAGATGTTTGCGGTGCAGGCGCTGCGAAGGTTCAGAGTAAGTGCGGTCGCCGCTTTCAACACGCTGCCGCATGCGATTGACAGTCCTCTTCATGCGCATAAGTCGCAAGAGAACGTTGATCGCCTTGCTTTGAATGCTGGGCATAGAGGTGTAACTGTGAGGGCGGCCCTCTGTGGCCGCCCCAGGTTGGAATTGGATCAAGGGGCGGCCACGGAGGGCGGCCCCTACAGATGTGGCTTTAATTTACAGCAGTGCCGTAACGCTCGGCCGAGCGCGCACGTGCCTTCGCTGCTTCCACTTCACGATCACGCGGAGGAGCAGTCGTCACGAGCGAGTCGAGCAACTCGGTCGCCGCCTGTGCGACCTGCTCAACAGCCCGGTTGAAAGCCGCCTCGTTTGCCTTCGACGGCTTCGCAAACCCACTCAGTTTCCGCACGAATTGCAGCGACGACGCGCGTATCTCTTCCTCTGTTGCCGGCGGTTTGAAGTTATGAAGCGTTCTGATATTTCGACACATGCTGTAACTCAACTTCTGTTTTGCGTGTTCCTACGAGAGTCGATAAAGTGCTCGAGAACGAGGACGAGCACGGTAGCCAAAGTGCCAATCACCGCGACACCGACAATGCCGAGGCCGACCGCTACGCCGATCGCCGCGGTCATTCAAAGTCCCGCTGCGGTGGTCAATCCCTGAATCTCGCGCTGTTCGTTCAGCTTCAGTATAGTCCCTGCGCCTATAAATTCGATACCCGTGACGATGCCTTGAATCACTCTCGATAGACCATCGAGGCTCATGCCGGTGTCCTGACAAGCTATCACCACGCCGTTCGTCAGTTCATGCCACAATGGATACATACTAATTATCCCCTTGCTTGGATCGGGTCAGTACCACCCGCTACCGCGGATGGTACTGACCGATCCAAGTTGATCTTGTAATACTGTCTCACTTGTTCGAAAACCCAAAGAAGCCTGGATCCATCAGGAACCAGTTAACTAATCCCGCCACAATCCCGATCGCAAACACAAGCATCACGATGATCTTTTCCTGCGTCGTGTTTGGCTTGCCGCCCATGCCGGGAAATAGCATCAGAAAAATTCCACCAACCACACCGAGCGGCGAGAATGCCGCCATCTTCATGTAGTACTCTCCCGTTTCCCGCAACTGGTACCAACCGTAATAGATCATGCCCGCAAAAAGGATGACGAGGGCAAGTCCGAATAGACGCGTTTTGAGCATGAGTTTCTCCAATCCTGATTTAAAATAGGAACGGTATCATGCGCCACTTCACTTTTTGCATGTAATCACGATAGCCATCGAGCTCTTCTTTCAGCATCGCTTCTTCGCCGACGGCACGCGCGCCGATCGTGACAATTAAAACAAGGCCGAGCGCGAGGCCGGCGATTGAGCCGAGCAACAATGGACCAGCGATGAAGAGCAGCGTAGCGCCAGCATACATCGGGTGCCGCACGATGCCGTACAAACCGGTTGAGATCACTTTCTGGCCACGTTCTTTTTGCATCTTCACGACGGGTGCGGCGAAGGTGTTTTCTCTCAGCGCTTCGAAGACAAAGTAGGTGGCAACGATTTGCAGCAGCGCTCCTGTGGCTCTGAGCCATGAAGGAAAGGGCGGACTCCAGGCGTAGCGTCGTGCGTCGAGCGGCATGATGGCAAACCAGACGATGAACTCGAAGAAGAAGAGCAGCAGGAGCACTTTGTCCCAGGGTTTTTGAGTTTGCTGTATCGGTGAGCCGAAGCGTTCTTTGAGCAGTGCTGGATCGTGGAAGTATAGATAGAGGAGCGTGCCGAAGGACATTAGCAGGAAGATTGCCGAGTAGACCCAGGCTTCGGGCCAGCGCCAGTCGCCGCCGAGGAGAAATAGCATGGCGGGGAAGATGAGCAGGTAGAACAAGGAGCCGATGACTTTGGTAAGTGGGACGGTGGTTGTGGTGTTGGATGTCATGTTTAGTTCAACGCACGGGTGGCCACGGAGGGCCACCCCTACAGTTGTAGCCAATCAAGCACCCTCATTGGAGGCGCCAGATGGGCCACAACTGTAGGGGTGGCCCTCCGTGGCCACCCGTGCGATTGCTTCTACATACTGTTCACACATGTGGTGCGGGTCAAAGTACTCGATGATTCGTTTTCTGTTCTGCGCGCCGAGCGTCGCGCGTAACGTTGGGTCAGATGCGAGCAGTAAAATTTTTTGTGATAAGGCGGCTGCGTCGCCGACGGGCGTGAGTAGATCCGAAGAACCTATGACTTCCCTCACACCCTCGATATCACTAGCTACAATAGCCAACCCCGCGGCCATGCATTCCAACACACCGTTCGGGCAACCTTCGGAACGCGAGCTAAACACACCGATATCGGCCGCACTCAACAGCCCAGCCACATCACTCACGTAACCAGCAAAGCGAACCGCATGCTCGATCTCCAACTCACGCGTCAAAGCCAAAAGACTCTCGTATGCGCCATCATGCCTGCCAGCCAAAACAAGCACGGCGTTCCGCTCCAATCGATGCATCACCATCCGCCACGCTCGCAAGAGCGTCTCGTGATCTTTGTTCGTGTGCAGGTTTCCAACCATGCACGCAACAAAACTCGCATCGTCGATCTCGAGCCGTCTGCGCCACGCAGCACGGTCCATCTGCGGCGCAGATGACTCAACGCCGTTATGGACCACACGAACCCGAGCAGCATCAACCTGCAACTTCTCGATCAAAAACCGCGCACCGGCATAACAATTCGAGATGAAGCACGGCGTCCTCTCAACAGCCCAACGCTCCCACGTCGCCCTGGGAACAAAAAGCCCCTCATCTCTTTGGTTCCAAACGCAAACTCGCGCGCCTGTCGACTTCCACACAAACCCACAAACGACATTCGGCAGCCACGTGTACGGCAACAGCACGTCCGGACTCGCTGCCCGCAAGACCCACGCAAACCGCCGTATGCTCTCAAGACGATCCGCATTGAGCGGCTCGACGCGCCAGCGAATCCGATGCTGTTCGCAAATATCCGCCACTGGCCCGGACTTGTTAAATCCCCACACCTCGACCGCGGCCTGACAAAGTGACAAATGCCGCGCCAGCATGAGCGCCTGGCGCTCCGCCCCACCGAGCTCGAGATTCCCGAGCACAAATATGATCCGCTGGCCTTTCACCGGGGGACAATCTTAGACAGGATCCACCTGATTTTGACAGGATTTACATGCCAATCCTGAAAAATCATGTAAATCTTGTACGAAGATTTTTTCTTGTAACTTTTCCCGGCCCCGGGTGTTTTAGGAGATGTAGCGCAGCTTATGGCGAGCGAAGACGAAGAGTTCACCATGCTGTTTCAGGACTTCTACCCTAGCCTATGCCGCTTTCTGGAGTGTTTATTGGGAGGCCGCGCGCCGCTGGCGCAG